>Ga0157374_10001235_pt1 | contig 21825 bp, 12 predicted proteins | sample M25metaG_FD_115308 | JGI IMG/M metagenome (GOLD analysis project Ga0157374, IMG submission 115308) | Miscanthus rhizosphere microbial communities from Kellogg Biological Station, Michigan, USA - M2-5 metaG | ecosystem: Host-associated > Plants > Roots > Rhizosphere > Soil | place: USA: Michigan... | reverse complement strand
TGCCGCGAACCGCCCGCTTCGATCGTAAAAGCTTCGCCGTTGAAGAAAGCGCTCGAAGCTGCGCTGGTCGCTCCGATGGCTTGTTGTTGCCATCCGGGAGGCAAGCCGGCGGTAGCGCCTGCTGTCAGCGAAGGCTTACCCGTGCGTTCGCGAATGATGCGATAGAAGTACGTTCTGCCTTCTATGATTGCGGCGTCGGTCCACTTTGCGCTGCGGAGCTTCGACGCGATCGTCCGGAACCGCCCGCCCGCACGTTCGGCGCGCTGAACGGCGTAGGTTTCGTCGCCGTGAAGAGATAACCATTGAAGCTTCACGGAATCGTGGCTGCCACGCGCACACACTCCGAAAACCGTGGCGTTGGAGACGGCCGTTTCCGGCGATGCATCTTTGCTTCGCGAGTAGGCCAGTGTGCCAAACCCAGGATGGTCTGCCGACACTGCCCGGCGATCGGAAGAGGCCGGGCCCGCGTTCGTCGGAGTGTCAGGACCCTCCGGCCGAATCAGCCTGGCGGCGCTTTCCGTGCAGGGTGCAGCAAGTCCCATGCGATTCGCATAGTGGTTGTATATCTGCTCGTAGATGGGTTGAATTCTTGCATGACGCGCCGAAATGGCTGCGTGCCGGTATTTTCCTGTTCGGTCGATGTCTGGAGTAAAGGGAACGTCACCACCGGTTTCGTAGCGGGCCGTGTATTCGAAACCTTGCAGCAGCCGGTTGCCTTCAGCGCCATACAGATCGAGCCCCTGCTGCCACGCCATCTCACAACAATCTCCCATGTGGCCCAGACCGAGCTGGGTGTGTGCCTGATCGCGGCCCGATTCCTGGCACTGGCCGCCGGGGTAGATGTAGTGAGACAAGCGTCCATCTCCGCAACCGTAAAGGTAATACTGCACGGCGTGGTCGTAGAGCGCCCGGTCATCATCGAAAATGCCGATGGCCATCACGGTCTTCAGCGCGGTTAGGTCCCAGTTGCCGTTGGCGAAGGGGGCGAACTCCGCGATGACCGGAAGAAACACCTCGCGAAACATTTGCTTCCAGGCGGCGACTTCAGCGTCGTTGACTTGGCCGGTTGAACGCAGAATCTCGGCGCCGTTGAGGTAAAGAAAACCTCCCAGGCCGCAAGCTAGAACGGCATCGACTCCTGTGATCGCTCTAAGCGTACCCGCCCACGCATTCAGGATCTTTCGAGAGATCGCGGCGTAGCGAAGGTCGCCGGTAACGGCGGCCATCAAAGCGCATTGATAGCAGGCACAGGCATCGCTGTCGAACTCCTGGATATGCACGCTCGGTGACCGGCCGGCCTCGGCAAACGGGCCACGAATGATGTAGCTGAGTTGAGAGCGAGGATCGTCACGAAGGCGCTCAAAACCGCCATAGATGGGCTGCTGCTTCGCATGGATCGCCTGCCTCATTCGCTGTAGATCGCCGGCGCCGTGCAACATGCCCGGATGCGCGAATGCGGACTCGCTGCTCGCGCCCGGCCCATTCATCCTGGGCAGCAGGAGCAGCGAGCCTCCCGCTGACAGCGCACTACGATTGAAGTCTCTGCGCGTCCAGGTGCTCATCGCACAATGTCTGCTTCGCCGGTGCGCAGATTCAGAGTCCACGGTCGCGGCTCCGGCAGGCTAAGTTTTCCGTCGCCGATCTTCAGTGGCATCCAGAGATACCGCGAGTCCCAAAGAGTTTTGGGCTTCCAGATGTCTGCCATAAAGATCACAGTTGTGGTCTTCGTGCCTGTGATCTTCAGCGTCATGGTCGACTGTGATCCGTAAGTTTTCGTCTCTGGCGGAGCAATGTCTTTGAACTCCGTCCATGGGCCCGCGAGGGTGGTTGCGGTCGCGTATTGATTAGGGTTCGGCGCCCAGCCGGTAAGGCCCGACCCGATCACATAGTAGAGCCCCTTGTAGTGCACCAGCGCGCCGCCCTCGAGGTGCAGGGGAATGAGTGCCACCTCTTTCTCCACGTCAAGATAATCGTCAGTAAGCTTCTCGATGTGGAAGCCCAGAGGGCGGTCTTCAGTAATCAGGTAGGCGCTCCCGTCGTCGTCGACAAACTGTCCGATGTCTCGGCTCTCATGCCCGAGAGGCCGAAAGCTCTTCAGGTAGTGGTAGTCGCCATCCACGGTGTCGCTTATCGCGACTCCGACGCGGGCAAGAGCGTAGCCGCTGCCGCCTCCGTTTATCGGGCCATCGATGTGCATGTACATCACATACTTCTTCGTCCGGGCGTTGTAGAAGACCTTGGGCCGCTCCAGAAGCCAGCGAGGCCCGAAGTTCTCCGGGTCTGAAAGTTTGATCACAAGATTGCGAAACTTCCAATGGACGAGATCGTTCGAGGAGTAGCAGCCCACGTACTTCTTCGCTGGGTCGAGCCCCTGCTCACGCTCTTCGCCGAACCAGAAGTAGGTATCGCCACGTTTCAAGATGCCTCCCCCGTGGGCCTGGATCGGCTCGCCCCGGTCATCCCGCCACACCTCGCCTGGAAGGATGATCGAAGAGACTTTCGTTGCTGACGGAGATGTTTCCGCAGGTTGGTCACTCACGGCGCCGACCGATTCCGTCGCCGTCAAATGTTGTCCCTGAATGCCAGGGCTTGCAGCGATGAAGACGCTCAACAGCACCGCAAATTGGCGAGCGGCGGCCTTTCGTGGATCTCGCTTCACGTGGATTTCCTCGTTCAACCTGAGAACGTTATTGTCTCAGAGCTAAAACTACAGCCGCACGCGGCATCTGTCAAAACGCCCCGGCACGCCTTTTGCGAGGCGATCTTTAGCGCCACTTTACGCCGCATGCAGGCCACATTATGGGCATTTTCAAATAACTCTTGACAGCCCTCAACTCCGGCCCCTATATTCCATTCGATTGCATGGTAACGTTCTCGTTTTCATGCATGCAGCAATATCAATGCAAACGGCCAGCGGTAGAGAGTCTCTCCTTCCAGAAGAGGACGGATGGCCGGGATAACGATTTTCGGAGGAGAAAAGCAATGTCAAGTTCAGTCGCCGCAAGGAATCTCGGTTTAGCTCGCCGGTGCAAGCATCTGGCGGGAGTAGCGGTATGCCTAATGATGTTGGGCATAGGCCCATCGGCGCTCGCTCAGGTGGCCCAACAGCTGTTGGGTCGTGTGACAGACCCAAGTGGGGCCGTTGTCGCGGACGTGAATGTTACCGTGACCAACGAGGCCACAGGGGTCTCCTACCCCACCCGCACGTCGAAGTCCGGCGACTGGGTCGTGCCGTATCTTCAGCCCGGCACCTATACAGTCAAATTGGAGGCGCGCGGGTTTCAGACAGAATCGGAGACCGGCGTCATTTTGAATGTCGGCCAACTGAGATCGGAAAACCTCCAACTGAAGGTCGGCACGGCGACGACCAGCGTCACGGTTACAGCCACTTCGTTGGCCCTTGATACCACGACTGCCGACAGGGGCGGCGTCATCGAGGGAACTACGGTCGCCGATCTGCCGTTCAATAGCCGCAATGTCATGGTGAGCACGATCATCCTTCCCGGTGTTGGAAGCAAGAATGGCTTGAACAACCAATTGCCCTATGGAAATATCACGAGTGGCCTTGTGGTCAACAGCTCCGCGTTATCGCTGAATCTCGACGGCGTCAACAACATGTCGACCGGCTTTCAAACCATGTCCTACCTTCCGCTGGTCGATACGGTACAGGAGATGGTGGTCGACACAACTCCCTACGACGCCGGCGCAGTAGGATTTGCAACTGCCGGAAACCTTGACGTACATCTAAAGAGCGGAACGAACAGGTTGCACGGGACCGCTTACGAGTATTACAAGAGCACCGGGCTGGACGCGAACAGCTATCAAAACAACTATCTCGGCAGGCCGAGAAATAGTCATAAGAGCAATCAGTATGGCTTTGAGGCCGATGGCCCGGTCGTAATACCGCACTTCTATGATGGCCGAGATAGGACTTTTTTCACCGTAGCTTTTGAAGACTTCCATAATCTCTTGCCTGCAAATATCACGACGTCCGTGCCCGGAGTGTTTGGCCAGCCGTCGTGGCTCACCCCGGTAAACGGTTACTATCAGTTCGCGGGCCTCACGCAGGCCAACGGATCGGTCATCACGCTCTACGATCCAGCCTCGCCTAACCCCGCAGCGCGCCAGAGCTTTCTGAGCCAGGGGGCGCCGAATAGCTACTCAATTCCCGTATCCAGGGTGAACCAGACCGCGCTCACCATCCTGAAGTATTTCCCCGCCCCAAACCAGATCACTTCGGGCTCGGCGCCGTGGCAGAATAATTATTTTGCTCAGTTGTCGCAGCCCAGCATCTACAAGAATTTCATGGTCAAGATCGACCACAATCTCAGCCAGAAAGACAGGATTTCCGCACGTTGGGGATGGTGGAATCAGTTTCAAACCACCAATTCAAACGGGTTTCCCAACGGCAATCCAGCGCAGTACGGCCAGTCTCCCAATGGCCAAAAAGTCCAGTCGGCCATGGGTGAATGGGTCCATACGTTCAGTGCCCACGTAATCCTCGATTTCAAGGCCAGCATCAATATGGACGAGTTTGAAAACAAAGCGGCCTCCGCGGCATTCAATCAGTCATCGCTGGGCATTCCCAGCGCTGCGGCGGGAGTCACTCAACAAAGCCTTCTTAACGTTTTTCCGCAAGTGACTCTCAGCAGTTTCGCCCAGATGGGTTCGACCGGCACGACCATCAAAGTCGACAATCAGCTCAGCCTCTTGCCGACACTTACATTTGTCCACGGTCCCCACGACATTCACATCGGGCTGGACAACCGCGAGTACCAGGTCTCCGCGAAACAGAACTCCGGTGGCCTGACGATTACCGCGAACCAGCAGTGGACGCAGGCAAGCAATGCCAATACGGCAGATGCAGCGTCCGGTCTTTCTGTTGCGTCGTTCATGTTGGACAACGGGTATCTATCTGGCGGCAACTTGACCCAACCGGCACAGGAGTTTCGCTCCAACCACTACTGGGGCGTATTTTTCCAGGACAACTATAGAGTCATGTCGAAGCTGACACTCAATATGGGCCTTCGCTATGACTTCCCAAACCAGGCAGTCGAGAGACATAACCGCTACACGAATACCTTCAACACAACGGCTGTAAGTCCGATCAGTGCGGCCGCCGTGGCCAACGGATTTCCCAACGGCGGTATCGCAGGGGGACTCACGTTTTCGGGAGTCAACGGCACGCCCAGGACGCAGATACCGCGGGCATGGTACTTATTCGAGCCACGATTTGGTTTCTCTTACGCGCTCAATACGAAAACTGTGATCAAGGGAGGCATCGGCGGAACATATAACTGGGCAGCCTATACAGGAGCGCAGACAGGCTTCAGTGCGACCACGGCGATCACTGCATCGCCGACGACTCTATACACAACTCCAACATCAACTCTCGCCAACCTGTTTCCGGGCGGCTACGTTTCCGCTCCCGGCGCGTCCCTCGGAGCCCTCGCGGGTCTCGGCGGAAACATTAGTTACTACAATCCCGCCACCAGGTTTGGTGAAACATGGAATTATTCCTTTGGTGTCCAGCGGCTATTGACCAAGGGAGACATTCTCGACGTGAGCTACGAAGGAAAGAATTTCACCAAGGGACCGACAGGCGACGCAATCGATCGTCCAACCGCGGGTTGGTATGCGCAATGCAATGCTGAGACGGGTGGAAACCCAGCTCTCTGCACCGCTGCAAATGCGACCAATCCCTTTGTAGGAGTTAATGGATTTCAAGGAACTTCTTTCTACACCGCGGCGAAAATTCAAGGAGCGCAGCTTACCCTGCCTTTCCCGCAATATACCGGGGTAAATCAGAATGGGGCCGAGAATCTAAATGGACTCTGGCTAAATTCTTTTCAGGTGACCGAAAACCACCGTTATTCAAACAGCCTCACGTCGACTGTGACTTACGCCTATTCGCGAATTATGGATAATAACGGATGGCTAGACCTCACCTATCGCATTCCAGCCAGGATCGAGGATGCCAATGACATCAACCACCGGATTGCGTTTACCGCCGTCTATAAGCTTCCTTTCGGTCGCGGTCGTGCCCTCCTGGGCGGCGCAAATCGATTTGTGGATGCCGCCATCGGCGGCTGGAACATCGGCGCGCTCTACCTCTATGAATCCGGAAGGCCGTGGCAGCCACAATGTGGAGGAGGGCAACACGCCGGCCTGGGGGGCTCAACGGGTTGCTTTGAAACGCCGCTCGGGATTGGGCCGATGAAGACCCCCAGGACAGTATCGGCTTCAGCTGGTTCTGGCAGCCCTTCCGTCATTCGCGGAGCTTCGTTTTGCGTTGCTGACCGTAACGCAACAACTGGAGCGATAGCAGTACGAGCTTACGCCGTCGCTCTCGGGTGTACCGCGGCCACCACCCCCGTCGTCTACAAAACCCTCTACGCTCCGGTGCAGCAAATTGTCTCCACCGGGATCAGACTAGGGGCTACATCGGAGTTCGATGCAAACCTCCAAAAAAGCTTCTCCGTCTACGAGAGCTACAGGGTGATTTTGAAGATCGATGCCTTCAATGCTTTGAATCACGCAGTTTGGAACAATAATTATCGAACGAACAGCGACGCCACATTCGGAAGTATCCAAAAGGGCATCGACGCTCAAGGCAATCAGCCGCGAAACGTACAGATATCCGCGACGGTTCGTTTTTAGCGGCGAGATGGCTCGCATCCTGCTTATAGCCTGGATGCGGGCCGCAATGCTTGGCGAGAGAGGTGTGCCGATCATCGCCAGATGGCTATCTCGGGGCACGAACATCTCATAAACAAATAAGGAAGCGGGCTACTGTGACTCCTTGCGTGAAGGTCTGCCCGAAGACCGTATTATATTTCTTTGCTCTCTCATCTCTCACGCTGGGCTCCTCGCTTGCACATGCGGCTGGGCCGATTGATCGGTTGGTAGTCTATCCGGCCGTAGAAGCTATGCCACGTAATGCCGACTTCACCGTAAAGGTGAGAATACCAGGCCAGAGGTGGCAGGAGGTACCCTCGTATCTTGTGAAAATCGCCGCCGGCGTAGACACCAGACCTCCTTCTCCGAGCGCCACAACCGCTCTGAATCCGTCCGTGATCAATTTGGGGCCACAAGAGTCGTCCATGGCTTCATTTGATTTTTCGGGGAGCGTAGAGGTATTGCTCACCTACAACAGAGGGGCCATTCGATCGGCGAAGGTTCGTCCGCTATCTTACGGACTAGTGCCATTTGTAAAAGGAAATACTATCGCGTTCTCACTCGAACGACCTCGCAATCTTTCTATCGAAGTCAACGGCGACATCTTCCATAATCTTCAGCTATTCGCGAATTCCATCGAAGCGGCGCGTCCCCATCCAAACGATCCGAGCGTTATCTACTATGGCCCTGGATTACATCAGATAGGGAGACTGACGGTCCCTGCTGGTAAAACGGTATATATTGCCGGCGGGGCACTTGTTGAAGGCTCGTTACTCATCAATCATGCCGAGAATGTTCGCATCCTGGGCCGCGGCATTCTATCTCAACCGCACGGAACGGCGTTGCCAAATGCTGCGAGGACGCCGCAGGCCCGATCACAAACCGCTGCTCCGCCAGCGAGTGGACACGGCACCGGGCGTCACGACGCCGTTCTGATCGAATATTCAAAAAATATTGTGATCGATGGAATCATTGTTGTGCCAAACAGCTACACGGTCCTAGTTGGCCAGTCACAGAATGTGACCATACGAAACATCAAGTCAATCAGCGCGGGTGGAAACAATGATGGCATTGATATATTCGACAGCTCAGATGTCGTCATCGACGGCGTATTCATGCGAAACTCGGATGACAATATTGCTATCTATGGTCATCGCTGGAATTATTATGGCGACACCCGCCGCATTGTCGTCAAGGACTCTACATTGTGGGCAGATGTCGCGCATCCGATTCTGGTCGGGACTCATGGAGATTCGGTCAATCCCGATCTCCTCGACGACATTACTTTTTTGTACAAAGGTATCCGCGAGCACCGAGAGCCCCAACTGGACTATCAGGGTTGTATGACCCTCAATGCGGGTGACAGCAATCGGATACGGAATGTACGTTTTGAAAACATTCGTGTAGAAGATTTTACAGAGGGGCAACTGTTGAACCTACGTGTGTTCTACAACAGAAAATACAACACTTCTCCGGGTGCGGCGATCGAGAACGTCCTCTTTAAGGACATCACCTATAATGGCACGCACGCGAACCCGTCGGTCGTTGCAGGCTATGACGAACCGCGCAATATAAAAAATGTCATCTTCGAAAATCTAACGATCAATGGTACTGTGATCTCCGATGACATGCCCGGCAAACCAGCTTGGTATAAGACGGGTGATTTTGCCGGGATTTTTATCGGAGAGCATGTTGAAGGACTGAAGTTCATCAAGGAATCGATACCTTCCGTCGCCACAGCCCCGAACTAATGGAGGCGTTGACTGTCACCTAAGGAGATCCATGAGAAAGACTGCGACTATTTCTAGAATCGTATGCGCTCTATTGGTCCTTTTGAGCGCGACTTCCGTCTCGTGGGGGCAGCAGCAGTCGACGATCTCCGATGATGCAGCAGCTTCGCGTATTGCATGGTGGCGCGATGCCAAATTTGGCCTATTTGTGCATTGGGGAGTGTATTCCATTCCCGGGCGCGGCGAATGGGTGCAATGGAACGAACAAATTCCGGTTACTGAATATGCCAAACTGGCAGACCAATTCAACCCGGACAAGTTCGACCCTGACGCCTGGGCCACCGTCGCCAAATCGTCCGGCATGAAGTACACGGTGCTAACGGCACGCCATCACGACGGATTCGCCCTATTTGATGATCCCGATAGCAACTTCACCGCGATGAAGTCGGCGTCTCACAGAGACTTCGTCGCCGACTATGTCACCGCTGTTCGCAAAGCAGGCTTGCACGTAGGGCTTTATTATTCGCCGCTCGACTGGCGCTATCCGGGCTTCTATTTCCCGGATCTATATCGCGCAAACGCCAGCGACCTTCGCGAGCAGTATCATCGCCAACTCGCTGAACTAGCTTCCCACTATGGCAAGATCGATATTCTCTGGTTTGACGGTGGTGGCGAGGATTGGCTTGGATTCGGCGGCGTCCAGTTCAAGGGAGGCTGGCATGCGCGGCCAAAGGGCGAGCACTATGCTGGCAGTTTCTCATGGCGCGACGACGAAGCTGTCGGTAAGTTAAGAAAGCTTCAGCCGTCGATCATCGTAAACGACCGCACCGACGCGCCGGCGGATTTTCTGTCGCGTGAAGGTGACGGCGCGATGGGAAATTTTGACGACAAGCATCCGTGGGAGCTTTGCACAACCCTGACAAAAGGGGCTTGGGGCTATCAGCCAAATGCGAAGGTCAAGTCGCGGGACGAAGTCATTCGCCTGTTGGTTGGCGCCGTCGGACGCGATGGAAATCTACTGCTCAATGTGGGGCCGCGTCCCGATGGGCAAATTGAGCCGGAACAGGCGCAGCGTCTCCGCGAAGTGGGTGATTGGCTGAAGCAGTATGGACAAACCATCTATGGAACTCGTGGCGGCCCCTATCTCCCAGGTGATTTCGGTATTTCTACGTATCATGACGAGACGATTTATCTTCATATCCTTAACCTCACCGGCAAGACGCTTATGCTGCCTGCTCTCCCTGCGAAGGTTTTGAGTTGTTCGGCCCTTACCGGCGGAAAGGCTACCTGTAGGCAAACTGTTGGCGGCTTGGATGTGACGGTGAGCGAGAATGCAGATGCAGTCGATACTATCGTCGCTCTGACACTTGCATCGCCTGCGGTGAAGGTTGAGACGATTGCTACTCCAGTCACGGCGAAATAGCGACGTGGAGAGAACTCAACGTTAGCAATCTCTTGAGATGCCACATTTGGACATGTCCCGAGATCAACTCGCCGAGAACGTTTCGCGAGGTATGCGAGGAGATTCGGTACTGGCTGACCGGCCATTCAACCCCCCGCTGGAGAGTCGCCGATCCAACGCATGACCCTGATGGGAGGACTGGTTACCCTTCGGTTTCTCGTCGCCGCTGTTCGTGCGGAGCATCCGATCGAGAGACAGCCCAAGAACAAGCAGGGACGTACTACGTTGCCAGTGCGAAGTTGCCATGATGGAATCCTTGTCGCTCATTTGTTTTGTCCATGAGTTGCCTGAGTCTTCACCCCCAAAATGGCAGTGTCAACGTTTAGAACAGTTCAGCCTGGGAACGGCCTTTTCACCCCATGAAATCAATGGGTTCCGCCACTCCTCCGCCCACGTTACGAGCACGTTACGAGCGTGCTAGACTTGGAATCTTCCCGCGGGAAAACGGAAATGACGCTCTCAGTCGCCCAAGCTCTATCGCGCAAACTTTCTCCGCAACAAGCCGCCGTCATCCGAGCTGAGCTTACGGCGATCCTCGCCAGCGACACGTTTTCCAGCAGCAAACGATGCCAGGACTTCCTCGAATTTGTCGTCGAGCGCGCGCTTGCCGAAGACTACGAAAGCCTGACGGAACGGTTTCTTGGCGTGGAACTCTTTGGCAGGGCTGTTGACTATGAGACCGCCACGGATTCTATCGTCCGCGTGAGGGCCAATGACGTCCGCCGGAGGTTGGCCCAGTACTACTCAGGCCAGCGGTCCACCACAGCAGCGAGGATCGATCTGATCGCCGGCGGGTACATCCCGGAATTCCATTGGAGATCTGAAGAGAAGACGGATCCTTCCTCAGGACTGAAGAACGCCCCTTCCGGCCTGACGGAAGATCAGGCGTTGGCGCCCAGATCCGGACCGAAGGCAGCGCTCTCGCACTCCGCGAAGATTCGCCGGCACGCAAGGGTATGGTTGTGGGGTAGTCTCGCGGCGGTCGCGATGGCGACTGCATTGTGGCTGCTGGTTCTGCGGCCTCATCCGAGCAATTTCGACCGTTTCTGGCAGCCGGTGCTTGAAGCGCCGTCTTCCCCGGTCCTGAGCCTGCCTACGACCGACACGTTTCAACTTGCATTGGGATCCACGCGGACGCTGGACCCACTGAAGCCCGGAGATTCAGTGACACTCGGATTCGGTGACGTGCAGAGTTTTCATAACTGGCATGTCTCACAGCCCGTTCTTCAGGCAACGCTTTCGGTCGCGCTCGCACTGGAACGGAAGGGCAAAACACCTCTCGTCCGAGTTGGCACTGATCTGAAACGAGACGAACTCCGTGGTCATCCCATCATCGCGATAGGTTCGTTCTCCAATCCCTGGTCCGCGCAGAATGTATCCGGTTTGCGCTTCACTTTCGACCGCGGCGCGACAGACAGAGAGCCGCCGCGCATCAGGGACTCTCTACATCCGCAAAGATCGTGGTCGTTGACCCACACATATCCAGAGCCGCAGGACAAGGATTACGCCATAGTCACGCGGACCTTCGACCCGGTTACACGTGAGCCTTTTGTGTCCTTGGCGGGGCTGCACAGTTTCGGGAACCAGATTGCCGGCGAATTCGTTTCGCAGGATTCATCGTGGGATGAGTTGGCTCGCCGCGCCCCTGTGGGATGGGAGACGATGAACCTTCAAGTCGTGCTGGAAACCAACATTATTGGGACCACGCCGTCTTCGCCGAAGATTGTCGATGTGTATTTCTGGAAGTGAAGTTGGTCCCGGCAGGGTCCAGCAAAGAAATGACAAATGCCTTACATCAGTGCGACAGTGCAATTCCATTCCATCAACTACACTCCAAAACAAAGCCGGGGTGGCCTGGGACGCCCGTAAACAGGCAAACCCAATTTATGTGAAAACCTATGCCGCCTGGCACCTCCAGTCCGCTTCGTGCTGCAGAGCTCTACTGGAATGCTGCGGCTGCCACATACGAACAGGACTTCAGCGGAACTACGGTGGGAAAGATACGCCGCGAGATTGTCTGGAGTAATCTCGAGCGGACCTTCCAGCCTGGTCAGCACATCCTCGAGCTAAACTGTGGGACCGGTCTCGACGCGGTCTTCCTCGCCAGGCTCGGAGTCCGGGTAATGGCCTGTGACCTTTCACCCCGTATGATCGAGTTGGCCCAGGAGTTCTCCGCCAGGGAGCGGCTTCCGCACCCACCTGAGTTTCGTGTGCTGCCCACAGAGCGCCTTTCCGCGCTCGAGTCGGAAGGTCCTTTTGATGGGGCCTTCTCCAATTTCTCTGGTCTCAATTGTGTCGAAGACCTTACCCAGGTAGGTAGGTCCCTTAGCCGCCTGCTCCAGCCAAAGGCTCGTTTTCTCCTTTGCATGATGGGTCGTTTCGTCCCGCTTGAGATGCTCTGGTTCCTCGCCCACCGCAAACCGCGAAGGGCCTTCCAGCGGCTCAGAGAACCTCAGACGTCCTACGCCTCGACATCTGGTTTGGTCGTCTATCGCCCCACTGTCGACGACATAGTGAAACAGATGAAGCCTGCCTTCCGTCTGGTCCGCTGGAAGGGCATCGGCATAGTGGTGCCTCCATCCTATGCAGAACACGTGGCCGTCAGGTTTCCCCGGCTGATTCATCGTCTCGCCAAGCTGGATCGGCACATCGGCCCTTTGCCTGTTTTTAGAAACATGGCGGATTGTGTGTTGCTTGAGTTTGAGCGCCTTGACATACCAGAACATGAAAATGGAACTGCCCGGTAGCCTTCGTTGCGGCCTTCGCACGGCGCTCTTGGGCCCGCTCGTACCTTCTCAGGCTGTTGATTTTCCCCTCAACGCACCTCAAACGGAAGTCGCGGTCTGGCTGCACGGCGTTGGTGCCCCGCGCGATGTCACCGGGTGCCATTCCGTCGCGTGCGCATCCCCCTTCATGGTCTGCGTCGGCTGCGAAGGACCTGGACCGGCACTGCCTTCCCATAACCATCGGGCCTCGCTCACATTCTCCGAGCGCGGCGGCGAGAAAAGGCTTCTAGGCGAGATAAAGCTGCAACAACAAACAGTTGTTCCAACATCAGGACCGCGACTCCATCTCTATAGGGCCACAGGCAGCACCAACTTCTGCCTTCCTCGTCTTCGTCGATGGGCGCATTCTCTTTATGCCGCACGTACTCAGCGGAAAGATCGCGGCTCGGGCCGCATGGAGCTCTCTTCGCTCGACAGTCGCTGCAATGAAGTCATCTTCTCTTGCCCTCGTCCTGTCGTGCTCGCCAGTATGTTTGAAGGCGATCGCGGCAACATTTTCCCCATGAACTTGATGGGACCTGTAGGTCGAGAGTATTTTGTCTTCGCTCTTAACAGCAAGAACCATGCAGCGCATCTCGTCGGCCAAATTGCCAGGCTTGCCCTGAGCACAGTCCCTTTTGAGCAGGCCGAACTGGTACGTCAGCTAGGCAGGAACCATCATGTAAGCTCCGTCGACTGGAGCCGGCTTCCGTTCGACACTCATCTTTCGCGGACTCTCAGAATTCCCGTACCAATGTTTGCGCTCACGGTCCGCGAAATGAAGATTGAGCAAAGCTACCCTCTGGGTAGCCACACGTTTTTCATCGCATCTGTTGTTGATCTAACCCACTACTCCAACGCTCCCGAGTTCCATCGGATCCATGGCTTATATGCGAGATTGCGTAAAGCCGACTTAGGGAGTTCGCCCGGTCAGATTGCGAGTGACCGTCTGACTTCTCTGTCCGATCTTTCGTCCCGGCGAGATTCATTAATATAGCGCAGCTATCGCTGGATTCTATGCCGGCCCGCGCTCTCATCGAAATGCCTTTGCACTCACGGTGCAGTCGACGCACTGATCCCTGTCGAACGTCTTCATTTCCCCCTCAGCCTCACTTCTCAGAGATCGAGCCTCGGAGCTCTTCCCAGCCGACTCAAGTACGCGTGAGTACGCGATCTCCGCCGTCAAAAAACGTGGGTCGCGATGGTTGAGCGTGTGACCGAGAATCGCCAGTCCGGCGTTCATCTCCGCCAACGATTTGCTCAAATCTCCGCTCTCGGCGCGGGCCTTTCCCAGCAGCACATAGGCCCATCCCGTAGACGCGTGCTCCTCACCGTAATAGCGCCTCAAAAGCTCGAGCGACCTTTGGTACTTCAATATTGAGGTCGGCAAGTCTCCATCGAGCTTCGCGAGCCAACCTTGGAGTGATGCGAGCGTCGCCAGATCATCATCACCGAGCTCATCTGCCCGGCGTGACTCTTTCACCGCGTGATCCAGGATCTTCCTACCCTCACGCACCTTGTTCTGGCTGAGCAACACTCCGGCCAGATAGTTGGAACCACGAGTCACTCCGGCATGGTCCTGCGCCGATTCGTACAGGTGCAGCGCCCTCTCCATCATTCTTTCAGCAAGAGGCAATTGCCCGGTAAGCACGTAGAGTTCTCCGAAATCATCCAACGCCGTCGCATGGTCGGTTGTGACATTAGACGAAGCCTCGTAAGACTGAAGCGACTGCTCAAACGCACGACGCGACTCGTCGAAATTTCCTTGATCTTTCAAGGCCATTCCCAGCACATCCCACGCTTTCCCAGTGCTCGACGGATCGAGAGGACCGGAGTCAAGAAGCGGCCTGATCAGCGAGATCGCCGCAGCGTATTTACCTTCTCTTTCCAGCTTGTAAGCCTCAGTAAGTTTTTGTGCGGACTTGTCCTGGGCAAGCAACGGGGCCTCCAGGAATAAGACGACCGACAACGAAGCGGCGGCAACTATCAGTTCCCATCGCAAGCCGGTTCCACTAAGGCCTATGCTGCGTTTGCTTGCAGAATCCTGCTGAATCCTTGGCGATTGGCATTTCCAAATCATCTTACGAATCATGACTACACCCTCCACTCCGATTCCAACAACGAAGTGGCGAGCATGCGGTCAAGATCGGTTAAGTAGTGTAAAGATTTGTAAATACATGGGTCACGATCCGCTGATCGAATAGGATCGAAAAGCTGACCTTAATGCCATGGATCGAGTGTTAATCATTGACGATGATGTCGAGCTCTGTGAGCTTCTCGCAGCGCGCATGGAAGGCGAAGGGTTCGAGATAGAAGCGGTCCATGACGGCGCGCGGGGTCTGGAGCGTGCCTTGTCCCGCGAACATTCGCTGATCGTACTCGACCTCATGCTTCCCGGCATGGCGGGGCTGGATGTACTGCGGCGCGTGCGCCAGCAGTCACCCGTTCCGGTGCTGATTCTGACCGCTCGTGGCGGAGATGCAGACCGCATCCTCGGACTCGAAATCGGGGCGGACGATTATGTTCCCAAGCCCTTCAATCCCCGCGAGCTGATCGCCCGGATGCGCGCCATCCTGCGGCGCACAGTCCGCGTTGGCCCGGGAGCGAATGCTCTCGTCGCTGGAGAAATACGTCTCGATCCCGCCTCACGCGAAACATGGGTCAACGATCGCCCGATCGCGCTCACCAGCGTCGAATTCGCCCTGCTTGAAATCCTGTTGCAGCATCCCGGCCAGATCGTCACCCGCGAAGAACTGACGGAGACGATACTCGGCCGCAAACTTGGCCCGTTCGATCGTGTCATCGATGTACACGTGAGCAACATCCGTAAAAAGCTGGGAGCCAGCGTAGATCCGATCAAGGCCGTTCGCGGCAGGGGATATCTCCTTCTGGCAAAGACCAGGGCCGGAGCAGGGGCATGACAAGAAGCTTGTTTCTGAAAATATTCCTGTGGTTCTGGACCACGGTGCTAGTTACCGCGATTGCGCTCGTGATGACGTTCATCTTCGGCCCGGGCCGAGTATCATCGCGCTGGCATTCAGCGCTGACGAACACAGCGCGGTCCTCAGGAATGATTGTCGTAGAAGAACTTGAACGGGGAGGGCCGGCTGCGGCTTCATCCTACATTCAGAGCTTCGAGCGTGACACGCAGCTACGCGCATGTCTTTTCAATGTGGACGGTACTCGCGTTGTCGGGAGCGACTGCAACACCTTTGCCGATTTGCGATCTCGCGCCACCACATCGCGCGGCCCCGAGTTTGGTATCAGGTACGGCTTCGTTCGGGTTGCGCTGCTTCTTACCGGGCGCAGCGGCCACGATTACATTTTTGCTACCGAACTCCCCGCAGGCCCACGCGCGGCATTGGGAATGGATAAGGGTGCAATGGCATTGCGCCTGGTAGTCGCCTTTTCAGTTTCCGGTTTCGTCTGCTATTTGTTGACGGCTTATCTGACGGGCCCCATCCTGCGTTTGCGCGAGGTCGCCCAGCAGTTGGCCCAGGGACAACTGAGTGCGCGTGCTTCGATCACCACAAAACGCCCAGGCGACGAGCTTGACGCCCTGGCCCGCGACTTCAACACAATGGCCGATCGCATTGAGCAACTCCTTTCGAGACTGCGCCAACTCATCTTCGATATCTCCCACGAACTGCGATCACCCTTGGCGAGGCTGAACGTGGCGCTCGATCTCGCGAGAGACGGCAAAACCGGCCAACTCCCGTTCGATCATATGGAGCGCGACCTGGCCAGGCTCGATGAAATGCTCGAGCGACTGTTGACCCTGGCAAAACTTGATTCAACGTCAACGCAGGTTACGATGACCAGTTTGGATATAGCAGAGATCGTGGGCCGCATCGCCGCCGACGCCGCATTCGAAGCACAGAAGCGGAATGTGGTTGTAGTATTTGCGGCCCAGGCACATCAGCACATCCGCGGCAACGCGGAGCTGCTACATAGCGCCATCGAGAACGTAGTACGCAACGCGGTCCGATATACAGAAGAGGGGACAGCCGTCGAAATCTCACTCACACTGCACGACGAGTCCAGACTGCTGCTCGAGGTCCGCGATCATGGAAGTGGAATTCCAGAAGAGGACCTCGAAAGGATCTTCCAGGCGTTCCACCGCGTCGCCGAGGCGCGCGAGCGTAAATCGGGCGGCGTCGGCTTGGGTCTGGCAATCGCGGACCGCGTCGTCCGGCTTCATGGTGGGGCGATCCGGGCTGAAAACGTCCAGCCCGGAGGCCTTAAGGTGTCCATCGAGCTTCCTGTTCCGACTCGTTGAACTATCTCACGCTCCGACCATTCCTAGAAGTCGAAGCGAAGTGCAAGCTGCATGTAACGCGGGCTGATGGAGCTGGCTCCGGAACCACCTATCTGTGTCAGTTGTCCGAGGTTGTTGGACTGCAACGCAGTAGTGCTGTTGTTGAGTGCGTTGTTGAACAAAGCAGTCCCGTTCACACCATTGAACTGAGTGTGATTGAAAGTGTTGTAGGTTTCGGCCCGGAGTTGGATCTTCATTCCATGCTCATTGAGAGGAAAGTTCTTGAAGAGCGCAGTGTCGAAATTCGTAATACTCGGCAAATAGAAATTGACCTTCGGAGAAAACCAGCTGCCGCCGGGCAGGGAATAAGGAGTGCCGGACGGGTTCGCGGACGTCGCAACGGCGCCCTGTGTAGGTGTGCGGAAGCAGCTGGTGTTGAACCACTGCGAGAAGGTATGCGGCGCACCTTGCATGGGGTCGCAGGCCAGTGCGACGCGAGCGCCGTCGCCGCCGCCTGTGATGTTGGGGCTGCCCGTGACGGAAAGGGCGACTTGTCCGGGAGCACCGCTCAGGTAAGTCATGTCGCCGGAAATCTGCCAGCCGTTGACCAGTGTACGGGTAGCGAAGTTGCTGAGCTTTCCTGTCAGTTTGGGAAGCGCATAAAGGTAGTTGATGGCGAGGTTGTTGCGAATATCGTATCCCGCGGGCCCATAGTTCCACGCGCGGACGTTCTGATAGACGGCTGAACCGAAGTTGTAGGAATCGCTGCACGGCGGACCAGCGGTCGCGCCGCAGGTGCCGTAATCCATGGAGCGCGACCAGGTGTAATTGAGGCCGAACTCCAAACCGTTGTGAAAGCGGCGTGTGATGCGCGCCTGCAGCGAGTTGTAGTTCGCGGTCAGGTCGTCCTGCTGCATGTTGATGGTGGAGAAACCAGGATACGGCCGGAAGAAGTTGTCAGGCAGTGCCGTAGCAGTCGCCTTGGTATACGTAGAGGGATTCGGATGTGTGAACTCAGAGTTGTAAGGGACTGAGTTGATGTTGACGTAGCGGCTGGCGTGGCGGGTAAAGGTCCCGACGTAGGCGATCTCGGCTACCGCGCCGCCACGCAGCATTTGCTGGATGCCGAAGCTGGCCTCTTCCGTGTAAGGAAGCGGCATGTTCAGCGGCAGCGCATGGCCAATGTTGAAGGGGCCATTCAACGCGCCGGCGTTTACATAGTAATTCGACGCATTCGCGTTGATGCTAGTGTAGTACTGCGTGGGGCTGTTGGTGCTTGGCGCGTTGTTGGTCAGGTCGCCTTCCTGGCCTGAGCCAGAACGTGCGTTATAGAAGATACCGTAGTGACCGCGGATGACCGTTTTGTCCGTCGCGGAGTAAGCAAACCCGACCCGCGGCGCCCAGAACAGGCCCTGATTGTAGGTTGTCCCGGAAGGATAACCCGAGGTGTTCGCGTACAAGATGCCGTTGTTGAGGTCGCCGGTGTTAGGGACGAACAGGCCGGCATACGCCGCGAAAGGCGCGGGGTTGCCGGTTCCGGGGTCGACCACGGCGCCGCTGGCGGTAAAGGAATAGAGCGCAGGCGCTGCCGAAGCCTTGTACATACTGGGCACAAAATTGTTGCCGACAGCCAGGCTCTGCGAGAACGAGTACGACGTGCGTATGCCGTAGTCGAGCACGAGTTTCTGCTTGATCCTCCAGGTATCCTGCGCGTAGAAGTCCAGCACCGTCGTGACCGGATCGTAATTAAGCAGCTTGGTGACCTGCGTATACGTGTTCAGATTGCCGAACTCAGCATTGGAGTAGCCGAAGTTGCTGTCCACCGGGTTGCTGGTGTTTGAGGTGAAGTCGAATGTGCCGACGCGATTGTGGTTGGGCTGCAGATAAGAATCCTGCTCGAAGTCCACGCCGAACTTGAACGTATGTGCATGCCACACCCACGTAACGCCATCGCTGATCGCGAAGTTCTTGACGACGTCGGCAAACGGAAAGCGCGAGTCCCAGCCGTAGGTAGGCGTGTTGTTTCCTCCGAAGGTCACGTTGGGGAAAATGTTCAGCGGATTCACGCCGCCATAAAGCGACGGCAAAGAAAAGCCCGAGGAGCCCAGCGTTACCTTGGCAATATCGCTGGGGTTGTAGATCGTATTTTCGTCCCAGCCGGAGAAGCCCACATTGAACTCGTTGACGATATTCGGCGAAAAGGTATAGGTGATGTTACCCGCATAGCTGGGCTCGACCAGCTGATAGTTCAGCGGAAAGAGCCACGTGAACTTGTTCGTTGTGGAAGCAAAGCCACTGTTGTTAATAATGGCGTGATTGTAGCGGCCAAACATGTGCAACTTCTCAGTGGGGAAGAAGTCGATACGGAAAATCTGCTGGTTATAGCTCTTATCGGAAGAGTTGTTGGTGGTGTAGTTGTAGTTGTTCAGCGTGAGCGCGGGGTTGTCCGCGATATAGTTCTGCGGATACTTCGCGATAGTGTTGTTGTATATGAGTTGCATCAGCGCGAGACCCTGAGGGTTGATGGACCCGGCAGGGATCTGGTTCCCGGGCATGCAACCACTGCCGGCGGTCGCCGCAGTGGCATTGCACGTTCCCTGCGCGGCGCTGGGGTTTTTGATCCAAAGCACGTTGTCCGTGCTCTTGCCCTGCTGATAGGTGTGCGAGAAGTCGCCGTTGATCTCGGCCTGCGTCGGGACACGGAAAAACTTTGTGCCGTCCGGCGAGGTGATCGGGCCGTTCTCCATGGAGAGGAAGAAGAACAGCTTGTTCTTTCTTGAATTGAATTTATTCGGCCAATAGACCGGGCCGCCGGCTGTTCCGCCGAACGTGTTGTAGCGATAACGCGGTCGGGCCACAGTAGAGCCATTGAACTTGTTGATCCAGCTGTTGGCGTTCAGGTCTTCGTTGCGGAAGTACCAGTACAGGCCGCCGTGGAACTGTTGCGTGCCGCTCTTGGTAACGAAGTTGAAGTTCGCGCCGGCCACCTTGCCGTTAGCCGCTGAATAGCTGGCCTCCAGCATGGTCACTTCCTGCACCGCATCCATGTTCGGAGGAGTATCAAAGGTCGCGCCGCCGCGAGTGTTGCCCGGGACGCCGTCCACAGCGACAAAGTTGTACTGCGGATTGACGCCGTTGACAGTTGGCGTGGTCGAGGTGCTGAGGCTGGACGATCCGCCGCCTCCCACCACGCCGGGGTTCAATCGCGTAAGTCCCATCGGGTCGCGTCCGATGACCAGCAGGTTTTCCATCTGCGCGTTGTCGAGTACGGCCGAACGCGACGCCGTGGTGGTTTGCAGCGGTGTGATGTCGGCCGCGACGGTGACTTGTTCGGTGACGTTGCCGATCGAAAGCGTCAGCATGCCGGCGGAGAGAGGTTCACTCGCCAGCAGAACGAGGTTCACCTTGCGCAGCGTTTTGTAGCCTCCCGCGTCGATGACGATGGTGAAAGTCCCCGGCTGCACGTCCGGAAAGATGAACTGGCCGTCGTCGCGCGACCGCGTCGTGACCTGCACATTGGTTGCCTGATTGATGAGGCGCACAGTGGCATTGGGGACGGCCCCCTTGGACTGGTCAATCACCGTGCCACTAATGTTCGCGCTGGAGGACTGCGCAGCGGCGGGCACGGACGCCAGGGTGAACAGCATCACAAGCCAGAAGATCGGGCTCCATACGCCCAGGCGTGGTTGGAAATCATTCGCAGTCATCATGCGGCCTCAAAAGGAAACAGATTTAGGCAAAAGGCGAACGCTTTTTGCCGCTGAAATTGACCCAGGATCAATCTGGTCGATCTCGATTTATACGTGTCAAATTCCAGCGGCCTCAACATAGGCTTCGGGAATATGCGTTGTCAACAAAATTTTTGGTGGCGGAAGGAAGTTTTTACCAGTGAAGGGCAACCGACAGTCGAAAACTGCCTAAATCTCGGTTTTCAGGGTACTTTTTCGCTCAAGCGGCGACCAGACCCTGCTGCCCTTGAGCCGCGAACCCGGAAACAACGGTGAAAACCAATACGCCGACCTCACCCAACTCTAGGGCCGTTGGCAGGCGTTGACGGCCAGAAAATAAATACGTATAAATTGGGACGCGAAAGCGTTCTCTCAAAACTCCAGAAGTCTCTCCAAGGAATCCCTCATGAATTCGATGTTGTCCAAATGGGTTGTCGCGGTAGGTACGGCGGGCTTTGCGCTGCAGGCGGGTGCGCAACTGAACAAGATCGCGGCGACGCCGCCGATGGGCTGGAACAGCTGGAACCACTTCCGCGACAAGGTGGATGACGCCACCATTCGTGCCACGGCGGAAGCGATGGTTTCCAGCGGCATGCGCGACGCCGGTTATGTGTACATCAACATCGACGACACCTGGGAAGGTGAGCGTGATGCTGACGGTGTCATTCACACCAACAAAAAGTTTCCCGACATGAAGGCCCTGGCTGACTTTGTGCACAGCAAGGGCCTGAAGCTCGGCATCTACTCTTCGCCCGGCTCGAAGACCTGCGCGAAGTATGAAGGCAGCCTCGGTCACGAGCAGCAGGACGCAAAAACCTACGCCGGCTGGGGCATCGATTATTTGAAGTACGACCTGTGCGGTCTGCGGTCGGAGATGAGCGCGGCCGGCTCGCCAGAGGCCGCGCACAAAGTAATGATCGATGCATACACCAAAATGCGTGATGCATTGCGCGCCACCGGACGCCCCATCGTATACAGCCTTTGCCAATACGGTGTCGACTCCGTATGGGAGTGGGGCCCTGAAGTAGGCGGTAACCTGTGGCGAACGACCGGCGATATCTCCGATCGAGATTCACGCATGGCGGAGATCGGGGTCAGCCAGGCAGGTCTATCGCGCTTTGCCGCACCGGGGCACGGGAACGATCCTGACATGCTCGAGATCGACAACGGCGGAATGAATGCAGAAGAGTACCGCACGCACATG
>Ga0157374_10001234_pt1 | contig 21840 bp, 20 predicted proteins | sample M25metaG_FD_115308 | JGI IMG/M metagenome (GOLD analysis project Ga0157374, IMG submission 115308) | Miscanthus rhizosphere microbial communities from Kellogg Biological Station, Michigan, USA - M2-5 metaG | ecosystem: Host-associated > Plants > Roots > Rhizosphere > Soil | place: USA: Michigan... | reverse complement strand
TATCGAACTGTTCGTCTGCTAGTAGCTGCCGCAAGCGACGACGCCGAGCCGGCAACGGAATCGACAGGTGATTACCATTAAACCGGACGTGTAGATTTCGCGCCAAGCTATGTACGTTCGGGATATCGGTTCGTTCTGTTTGCCCCACCAAGTAATGCACCTCGTGTCCTTGGACTGTTAGCCAGCCGCCCAGTGTCAACACATACTGTGGCACCCCGTCGGGTTTATCGAGCGAATCATCATATAGAAATCCTATTTTAAGCTTCGTCATCGTCGAAGGGCTTTATGCGGTGAGGATGATTTTTGAGCGCTTGTTGGTACAACAGCTCGTAACGCTTGATGATTGCCGGGTAATCAAACTGTTTAATATATTCCTTGGCCCACTTTTTCCAGTCTGCCCGCAGCGCTTCTTCGTTAAGCAGCATAGCCAGGCGCCGCGCAAATTCATCGGTTTCCCGCGGATTTACAATAGACAGGGCGCCGGTTTCTTTCATAACCGCCAGATAGCCTGGATTATCACCGGCAATAGTAACCAACCCACAAGCCATGGCCTCCAGCAGTACTAAGCCAAAACTTTCACCGTGAGTTGCCGGCGAACAATACAGATCAGCCGATTGGAACAATTCTAACTTTTCTTCGTCGCTGACGTATCCTAAAAACTTTACATTGGGGAGCTCAAGCTCCTTGACCATAGCTTCTAACCGCTCACGTTCGGTGCCTTTGCCGGCAATAATCAGTTCAACATCTTGCTGATTTTTAACCAACTCAGCGTAGGCCTTCAGTAAATATTTAGGGCCTTTTCGTTGCTCTAACCGCCCAAGATATAATATAGTCTTCGGTTTATCTTTTGATGTAGCTACATGCTTGAGCGTTTTAAAGTGTTTAAGGTTAATTCCATTCGGTATGATTGTTACTGGCTCATCGGTCAAGCTGTTAATATATTGAGCTGCCGCTTCCGAAACGGCCGTTAGGGCGTGCAGGTACTTCAACACTGATTTAGTGTAGGGTGTTACCACTTTGGCAATGGTTCGGCTCATGACACTATCGGGAAGGTTGGCATGAAAAGTAGCGATGTTGATTGCTTTTGAGCGGGAAAGAATTTGGCGGCTCAAGATAGGAACCCACGGTTCATGAAAGTGCAAGATATCAAATTTTTCCTTAACTAACATGGCATCGATTTCGGCCGGATCAACGCTAACCGAAAAAGTAGGCGTCGTCTGAAAGGCCGCAAAGCTAAAATCGGTGCCATTACCGAGGAAAATTATTCCGTCCTTATCGTAATGATCACCATCTTCTTGCGGCCTCGGGGTAATAATCCGAACATCGTGACCGAGTGCGACCAACTCACGGTAATAATCACGTACAATTTCCTGTACGCCACCACCGCGGGCCATAATGTACGGGCAAACCAGTCCTATTTTCATTGCACTCATTATATCAGTTATGGCTGTTTGGTCGTTAAGAAACGGCGGAGCTTAGGGGGAATAAATGAACTGGCTTCCTTCATATCGGCAATAACGCTGGGGGTATGTTTTTTGGATTTGTTGGGAACATCGATAACTTCAGTAAATATAACCTTTAAATGTTGCTCCACGCGATAAGCATCAAAGTACTGATCAAAGCCAGCTGACACATGCCACAGTGGCAAGTCAATCTGTTGCTGGCAATTGTCTACTGTTAACATCTGATAGTTTGTATACATATGTGTGCGGACGTCATTGTCGTGCCACAAGATAATTTCCATAGCCATTAATCGGTTTGCAAGCTCAGCATCAGCGCCAGTGAATTTATCTTTAGCCGTTTTAGTACCAGCGTAAAATTTTTTCAGCAAGAAAGTGTTAAGAAATGCGTAGCGAAACACCCAGGCCGATACGCGTCCGCTAAATAGCCGCGTCCCGAGCTGGTAGTAGCGCATCCGCCCCCGGCTAAATACAAAATCGTCATAATGTGAAAAACCTACCGCACTAACCAACATTTCGACCTTGCCCGTCAGTTCAGGATAGCGCTGCAGCATACGGGTAGCCACCAAAAAACCGAAGGACAAGCCTACAATCGCGACTTTTTTACGTTTATAACGCCATTTTACGAAGCTGGCCAAATAATCAGCCATATTGTCAAGGTCCGGCTTTTTACCAATCTTATACAGACTGTCCATGCCACCAAAGCCTGGCAAATCGGGCATGGTAACAGCGCCGTATTTATTGAAGTTTTGAGCTAACCCCCACCAGCGCTCCAGGTTAGAGTGATGGCCGTATGCAATCAGGATTTCACGATTTTTGTAGGCTTTGGGGGCGGGCATATGCAGCATACGGCCTTGCATACCATTAATATCCAGGGGCACGATAAAATCTTCAGGACGCTGTTCGGATTTTTTAGGCATGATAATTACTACGAATGTACCCTAAAACTGCCCAGCGCACAAGCTTGGCTGGCTAGTTGTATAATGAGAATCGTATGAAAAAACGTTTCTATATCGCGATCGGCTTTTCGGCTATCATTGTACTTGTATTTGGTCTGTGGCACGTGCATCATGCGGCCGCTCCAGAAGTGAATCGTATTAGTACAACCTCCAAAACGGTGCCAAAACCAACGACAGAACAATCGACTTTCAACAAGGCCCAATATTCAACGACTGATCCAGCCAGTATCTGGGTGATCGTGAATAAACAACACCCCTTACAGCCAAAAGGCTACGCACCAAGTGATTTGGTGAGCGTTGGTAATGGTCAGTATATGCGTGCCGAAGCAGCCAGCGCTCTAACGACTATGCTAGCCGCTGCTAAGACTACCGGCTACACCGTTACACCAGCAAGTGGCTACCGCTCATATACCACCCAGGTCAGCGTCTACAACAATGAAGTAAAAGACTACGGCCTGGCTACCGCCGACAGCGAAAGTGCTCGAGCCAGCTATAGTGAGCATCAAACTGGTCTGGCCATGGACCTGGCAAGTGGCGGCTGCAGCATTACCGACTGCTTTGGTACTACGCCCGGCGGGGAATGGATAATCACCAACGCCTACAAATACGGCTTTTTGCTACGTTATCCGGCCGATAAAACAGCTATCACCGGCTATAGAGCTGAAGCCTGGCATTTTCGATACATCGGTGTAAAGCTCGCTACCGAGCTGCACAAGGATCATATTGAAACGCTCGAAGAGTTCTTTGGCGTCAACGGCGGCGCGGTATATAACTAGCCATACCTAGTAAAACAGAGATAACTTAGGTATAATTTCAGCTCGTGGCTCTTCAAAAGAGTGTCCAAACATATGCCATCGGCATATCGTACTTTTAGGAAAGTTTAGCCAGTGGTAGTTGCACTGTATGACGCTTCGCTCGCGTCTACAAAATATGCCACCGGCATATCACTTTCAGGAAAGTTTAGCCAGTGGTAGTTGCACTGTATGACGCTTCGCTCGCGTCTACAAAATATGCCACCGGCATATTTTGGGGCGTGGCCAAGTGGTAAGGCACCAGTTTTTGGTACTGGCATTCGGGGGTTCGAATCCCTCCGCCCCAGCCATTGAAAGGTCCCAACTTGTTTGGGTGCTTTCAATGGCTCGAGATAATCCAACAGCCGAGTGAAGCATTCGGGGTGAGACATGCCAGTGGCATGTCGCAAGGCAACCTTCCGATGCAAGCTGTGCTTGCAATAGAGAAGTTGCGGGCCTGCCGGAGGCAGGTCGAATCCCTCCGCCCCAGCCAAACTATAGAAACTACCTCTAAAGGGTATATGTATCTGTTTAGGCGGCCTCTTTTAATCCCTCGATACACGAGTTCCAGCCACTGTATGTCCCCGTTATAATTATGAGCCGGTTGGTTAGGTAAATATCTCGAGATATATCTGTTATGCTTATGTTATGAATTTTTTCTATTTGCTCCTTTCCACTCTGGGCGAGAGCGGGGGCTATGTATTTGATAGGCTTAATTTTAAGCGCAACCGAATTGGTTTCCGACAGCTTATGTTCCTTAGCTTTCTGGGGATGTCCATTTTTTTGTGGTTGTTTATCTGGCTTACGGGCGTGTCCTTCCCGCACTTTTCATTAGTACCACTGGGCCTACTGGTCCTTATTATTGGTTTTTCATTTGGCGGCAATGTTTTTGATGCCTTAAGCCTCAAGGCCGATGACCTGTCTCTCCGTGAACCACTTATCGACTTCTATCCAATTCTAGCCGGTCTGATGGGCTATATTATCTTTCCGAATGAGCGTAAATCGGTCTACCTATGGGCTTTCGTTGCCGGAACTATGGTTGTATGGTGGGGCATGCACCGCATAAAGCTACGTCGCATACAAAAGAAAGGCATCGGCTATCTTTTATTCGGTACAATCTTATACGCCATATTGCCTAGTCTGTATAAAGAGGCTCTAGATTATTTATCGCCCGCTTATATCGCAGCTTTGCGGGCTGGCGGCATACTTATTCTTACCAGTTTATTCCTGCCTTTTAAATCAATCCGTAGCTTAACGCCGCCTCGGGTCTGGTATTGCATTCTTTCCAGCCTGTCATGCTCTATAGCCGCCATCACTGGCTTGTATGCCATTCGTGCCTTCGGAGTTGTGGTCACTATGTTATTCCTAATGCTGGGTCCAGCACTGCGTTATCTGGCGGGGCAATTTATTCTTCACGAAAAGGTACGCAAAAGTGAAGTTATGTCGAGTGTCATGCTGACCTTAATTGTAGCCGTTGCAGCCTTTGCTAGATAAGGGTTTCAGCTGGGCTTGTATTGGCAAGCGTCTTGGTCTTCCAGCCCATCAAAAATGGAAAAACAAAGGACATCACAGCGAATATTCCAAAAGCCAGCCAACTATTTCCGACATACAGTAGTAACGAGGTGATGGAAAATACCACTGTTCTCCCGATGTTGCCGTAAAGTTCCGACATACGCCAAAAACCAATGTCCGTTGTCTTTGCATCCATCACCACTGCGAAACGAAGCGGCATGGATAGATTATCAAGTGCAGCGTACATGCCAATTACAGCAACCAGCAGGGACAAACTTTTTATACCTGGGATAAGGATAATTAATGCGCTCATCGCAATTAATAATGGATATAGGAACCTCAGCCGCTTATTAGATTTATCAGAGATATGAGATACCACAAGTGATACCCCCAGACTAATGACCGCCAAGTAGCTCAGCAAGCCCCCAACCTGATACTCTGTCTTTAGAAACAGCAGTGCATAGATAGCAAGGAAATTACCCTGAAAATAATGCAAAGCACCGTTGAAAAACTCAATTAATCGCAACCCCGAAAACGCCTCGTTGGCTTGTTTGAAAGATTGTTTGGCGGTGTACAAGAAGTAATCACCTTTTATGTACAAAAATGGCAGCAGTGAGAGCAGGAGTGTGACGAAGAATAAAGCCCGGTAGCCGACATTGCCAATAAGTAGTGCGCCGAGCGGTGGTAAAACAATGCCTACTAGGGGGCTTAGTAGAAAATAGACGGACGAGTCTCTAGCATGTTCATTATTGGTAGATTTAAGAAAAAAGAGATAGTTAAATGACACCCAGAAGAAGCCCAATACTAATCCACCACAGATACCATACAGTAAGAAAGAGAACTGATTATAGAAAAACAGCGACAGTGACATTCCGCTAAAGGCCAACAGGCCATAGCGGAGACGTCGCCTTACATTCCACGTATGTGACAGAAGAACAATTGGTATTGATGCCAACGGGGCGATAGCCCAGACCAGAATAATTTTATATAACTCTAAACCTTGGATCTTGAAGTAGTAGGAAGCAAAGCCTAAGCCAAACTTGCTCAATGTGCTCACCATAATATTGAGAAGGGCCGCTTTCTTAAGGCGACTAAAATAAGTGGAGGCACGAGTTATAAGTGGACTGTTTAGTTCTACCATTTAGATCTTATCGGGAGTTTCCAGGCTTTAACTATTTGTAAGTATACCAGCGTTAGGCTGTTTGGGGGCCCGCCAAACTAGAGAGGATCCAGGTTCTAATCTGCTTCACTATGCCAAAAACCGCAGAAGTTAATTACTTTAAACCTATTAGGAAAGCCTCCCTACTGTAGCCGGTATCGAGCTACAAAGTTGATATTACTTCAGTTAATAGGTAGAATGGTGTCGATAGATATTGACTTATTCTGCATAATAAGTTATAGTATACGATTATGGCACACCTCTCTGGGACTTATGAAAATGCCCCACCTGCAGTCACGGACCCTACGGACATGCTCGCAGGTTTTGAGGTTTATGGAATCGCTGACCAGGCGGATCCAGTAGTAGATTTTGCTGACAGGGACTCTGCGGCTAGTGCGTTAGATGATGAGCAGCGCCGAATTGTCGAGGGTAACCTACCGCTTGTCATATCAATTGCTATGGCAATTGCGCGTAACCGTCCGATCGGTTCTTTGACATGTAATGATCTCATACAAGAGGGTGTATTGGGGCTCATGAAAGCAGTGACAGATTATGATGCAGCTCGAGGAAATACCTTAGGTACCTATGCCACCCCTCATATTAGGGGCGCTATGAGCCATGCTCTCCGCGACCAAGCACCGATGCTACGGACGCCGCGAAATGAATAAAGCTTTTAGTGCATGTACTGCAGCTATCGCCTATCTCGCGGCCAATAACTTGCCCCTGACCGTAGAATTACTAGCCCAGCACAGCGGCCTGTCTGTAAAAGAGGTCGTTGACGAACAGCTTAAAATTATTAATCGCTATCCTACTTCTTTAGACGAACCTGTTGGTACATACAATGAGACCCTTGGTACCACAATTGAGCAGCGCGGCCCTAGTCAATTTGATGAGCTTATAGATCGTTTATTTATCGACGAGTTACTTGCTGGCCTGGGTGATAACGTACTGCGGCAAGTTGTTGAGTTAAAGTTCGGTTTAGGCCCTGACCGGAGGGAATACTCACAGACTGAAATTGCGCAGCAATTATCAATAAGTCAGGCTCAGGTCTCGCGGTTTCTAGCTAAAGCCTTAGGAATAATGGGTGAACATGCTGCGGAGAGCGAAGCGGCCTAAGCTAATATTCTTGGCTACTTGTGGAAATGCGCGGTAGCTACAATCATGACAAGATTAAGCAAATTCCTCTAACGCCCCTCAATCCCACAAGTATTCGGCTGGTATTTGTTACTATATTACAGTGAAAACCCCAGATAAATCCGAGACAACATCAGACATAGCCATACCACGCTCAACTATTGAATTGGTTAAGCGCATGGTCAAGCCATATAAAGCTAAGACTTTTCTATTTTTCTTGTTGACGTTTCTGGGTGTTTTAGCCTGGACGGCATCACCGTTAATGGTCGCCAAAATTGTCACCGAGCTCAGTAAAACTCATAAAGTTACAGAGTATGTGTGGGTGTTAGTAATCATGTATGCTGTACTAAGATTTTTGGATGAAACGCTTTGGCGGATTGGCGAATGGTTGATGCGATCATACAAACCGCAAATGGTAGAAAGTGTCCGGCTTAATCTGTTCGCCGCCACGCTTAAAAAGCCGCACGCTTTCTTTGTTAATTCAAGTAGCGGGCGAATTGGACACTGGATTAATCAAGCAACTGCCACGACCGATGAGCTGGTGGATACCACTATTTGGAACGTCTGGGGGCGGATAATTGCGCTGACTTTCTCAGCCGTATTCCTCTTTACTGTCCATTGGACAATTGCTGTTTTATTTATCGTCTGGATGATTGCGCTGTTTACCTACAACGTATACCGCGGCAAACGCTTTGGTCGTTTAGTGGCTGCCCAAAGTAATGAAACCAACAAAGCAGCTGGTCTAGTGGTCGATTCGGTGAGCAACCACGTTAGTGTGCGCGTATTTGGGGCGCAGCTGAATGAACGACATCTACTAGCAGCCCAGCAGACACATATCATACAGCGCTGGCGTGACTCTTGGTGGCAAAACCTGGTTACCAACACCGTGAAAGGACAGAGTGCGGCCGTAATTAGTGCCATAGCTTTGGGTATAGTCATTGCATTATATGGGCATGGGGTGATTCAGCTCGGGGGGATTGTCCTGTTCATAGCATATTTTGGTGATGCAAGCAGCAGTTTATGGCAGCTGGCATGGGCGCTGGATAATTACTACCGAAACTTCGGCACCATTCAAAACGCCCTGGATGGGCTACAAAGCGAGGATGAACGCCACGTAACTAGCCCGCACAAGTTGGCCGCAACTACAAAGTCGGTTAGTTTAGAGTTAGTTAATCTGAGCTTTGCCTATCCCGAGCAGCCCGACCTGCCAGTTCTGGATAACATAAGCATCCGCATCAAACCAGGGGAAAAAGTCGGTATCGTTGGTCATAGTGGCGCCGGTAAGTCTACCTTGGTTGGGTTATTGCTGGGGTTCTACGAACCGACTGCGGGTACTATTCTGCTCAACGGCGAAAGCACCGCCGATCATGGTCCATCCTTTATCCGCCGGTATAGCTCGTTTGTGCCGCAGGATACTAACCTTTTTAATCGCACCGTTCGCGAGAATATTGTCTACGCTCGCCCCGAAGCCAGTGACGGGGTAGTTGAAACTGCCCTTAAGCAGGCACAGGCGTATGATTTTGTCCAAAAACTGCCGCATGGCCTTGATACGATTATCGGCGAGCGTGGTGTTAAATTATCTGGCGGCCAACGGCAACGCATTGCCGTAGCTCGGGCAATCATACAAAATGCGCCGCTGCTTATACTGGATGAAGCCACTAGTGCCCTAGACAGCGTGAGTGAGCAGGCAATTCAAAAGGCCCTGTACGAATTGATGCGCGACCGAACTTCCGTAGTTATTGCTCATCGTCTGTCCACCCTAAAACATCTCGACACAATTATTGTCATTGACGGCGGTAAAATAGCGGAAACTGGCCGGCACGAGCAATTGGTGGCTGCCAAGGGTATATATGCCGATCTATGGAAAAGACAAAAAGACGGCTTCGTTGTTGATTAGGGCATCGAGCTGGGTTTTTCGCAGATAGGCCTACTAGAACTTAACTCAGTAAATAGTACAGGGACGCCTCTAGCAATCTATAATTGCCAGAGCTACAGACCAACAGCTTAGTTAGTTTAGTCTAAACTATATTTGTAAACTTAGCGGACGTGTATAATACCATCGTAATGGTACGCGCCGCACGATTACTGAAAAAACTGAATGCTTTTGCCGTCTATGCTGTGCTGGCGTTGATTAGTCTCCTTCTAAACTTAGTATTGCCACCCAATGCCGCCACCATGGCGGCTTACCATCTGACAAAAACCGAATACCATGTCCTTGTCCTGCTCATATATCTACCCATGGCCGCTATCTGGTTTACCGCCTTCTATGGCTATAAAACTCTTCAGGACTACACGGCACTAATCAAAAAAACCGACGAAGGCCAAAATTTTTATAAGATGTCTATAGGCCTGGTATGGCTAGCTTGGGGTGCGCCGCTCAGCAGTATTTCATCGGCCATTTTGTATGCCATTGTCCATAACAATGTTGGCCTCTATACCACGGCTATCATTATTGAACACTATATAAGTGTGGTAATTGCTATTGTCGCTTTCACTTATATTGGTATCGGCACGCACAAGTTGGCGGCCCGTAACCAGCGTCCTACTAGCCTGAGCATCCAATTAATCATGCTGTTTTTCACAGCGTTCGGGGTAATATATAGCTTCTTCACCTTTAATCAAGTAACTGGTACCTCTGTTAACCCGTATCATTTACCGGTGTGGATTATTTTACTTACTATTATAGTGCCCTACCTTTATGCTTGGTACATGGGACTTTTCTCGGCTTATGAGATACTACTGTACCGTCAGCAAGCGACAGGACTGCTTTATAAGCGAGCCTTAACGTATATCGCCAGCGGCATAGCGGCGATTATCGCTTCATCTATTATGGTGGAATTTATCACTTCTGGGACTAAGTATCTGACAAGACTTAATTTAAATGCGGTCTTGCTAGTGGTGTACATATTTTTAGCCATTTCGGCTGTCGGATACTTACTGGTCGCCTTGGGCACTAAAAAGCTCAAGAAAATAGAAGAGGTCTAAGTTCATGGCAGCCAAGCCCGACCTCTATGCGCGCGTGGTTCGAATTACCCATATATATCTGGGACCAGCCGCCGATCGTTTTATTGCCCGCCAAGTCGAAAACCACTTGCATAAGGAACCGGAAAAAATCTCCCAGTCCGATCTGGCCCAGCTCATCGATTGGATACGAGTGGCGGTGTCGCTGTTGACAGATGATCACGAAATCATTGAAGAATATGTCTTGGAACTCCAGCGCCTCGCTGACTCACACAGTCATAACCGGGCGCCGAAAAGGGTAGCCCATGAAGGCTAAAGCCGCACTCGTTCGGGCTACAGGCTCCGAGGAGCGCGCCGAAGCCGAAGCTTTATTCAACAGTATTGGTGACGGAGTTATTACGACCGATGAGTTTGGCAAGATAACCCGCATAAATCCAGCAGCTCTTAAAATTCTGGGCTACAAAGAAAGTGAAATCTTGAACCGGTGGTTTCCTCAAAAAATTATTGCTGTCGATGATAATGATCAGCCCATTAATTTAATTGATCGGCCAATTACCAAAGCATTTTTAAGTGGTGAATCAGTTTACGAAAAAATGTATTACCGCAAGAAAAATGGCGGTAAAGTACCCGTCACCGTGACAGTCTCACCGATTATTCTGGAAAACCGACCCGTCGGGGCAGTCGAGGTGTTTCGCGATATTACTATCGAATATGAGATTGATCGCATGAAGAGTGAATTCATCTCGCTTGCTTCTCATCAGTTACGCACACCACTGTCGGCCATTAAAACCTATGCTCACATGCTGATTGATGGCTACATGGGGGATATTAGCCCACCACAGCGAAAATCACTCCAGACCGTGGTAGGGGCCGCTAATCGTATGAACGAACTCATAAGCACGCTGCTCAATATTACGCGAATTGAGAGTGGCAATATTACCATCACCCCCAAACTTGTCAATCTGCAAAAAATAACCGAAGAAATCATTAAGGAACTCGACCACAGTGCCAACGCGAAAGGTGTCAAGCTGCAGCTGAAAGTTTCCACCAAGCAGCTTTCCATTAAGACCGATTCACTGATTATCAAAGAGGTTATCAGCAATCTCGTCTCGAATGCTATCAAATACACACCTGACCAGGGCAGTGTTACGATTCGCTTGTCATCACGCGGTCAGCAACATGCCCTTATTTGCGTAGAGGACACCGGCTTTGGCATCCCCAAGCAAGCCCAGGAGCAAATTTTTACAAAATTCTTTCGCGCCCAGAACGTAGTACGGCGTGAAACTAGTGGGACCGGTTTGGGGCTTTATCTGGTTAGAGGGCTTACCGAACAGTTGGGCGGTAAAGTCTGGTTTGAGAGTGAAGAAGACAAAGGCAGTCGCTTCTATCTCGCCTTGCCGCGACAGTTTTCCAGTCAACCCAAGCTCACTAAGCATCTACAGACTAAGTTGAATTCATAAATTGGTTGTAAAAAATTTTATTCTCGGCGCCGGTTCGTATATGATAATACTAAGTATGATAAACAACCCGGTGAGTGAGGTACGACGTGGCTAATATTTTAATCGTAGAGGATGATGTTGACCTCAATGCAGCCTACAAAATTATTCTTGAAAACGAAAAAGACTATACTGTACGGTCAGCTTTCAATGGGCAAGAAGCGCTAGAAGCCCTCAAGAGCTTTGAGCCAGACCTTATTCTACTGGACTTATTGATGCCGATTATGGGCGGTTTAGAGTTCTTGCAGAACTACGAGCTTCAAAAGAAGCACCCACATGTAAAAGTGTTGATTTTCACTAATATGGAAAATTCGCCGGAAGTGAACGAGGCCTACAAGCTGGGAGCGCACCGCTGCATTATCAAATCCTGGACGGCACCGCAAAACTTGGCACGTGTCATCACTGACGCCTTAAACGAAAAAACCAGCGAAGCTACAGTTTAAACCACTTACAGTTTTAATTGTAGTTCGGCAATAAACTGGTCATTAAGGGCCGTATTGAGCTTGGCAACATCTATTTGATAAGGCGAGTGTTTGCCATAGGAAATAACACCGAGGCCCTTGAGCTTATTAAGCTCGGTAGCCGTTGTTTCGCGGGTAAGGCCGGTCAGATTGGCAAAATCTTGGTGTGTTAAATTAAGCGAAATTTCGACCACATTCTGTTTAATCGTGCGCCCGTGACTGAGTGCCAGGTAATGTAACGTGTAGATGAGTTTGTCGCTAGCCCGGGAGTGCTGCAGAGCGTTAAGCCGCATGGTTTTGCCCACATCGTCGAGGATATAGTTGTTGAGCTCCCACATCAGTAGCTCAGCGTCCTTTTTTATAAACTCTACGTACTCCTCGCGCGGAAAGGAATACACCTCTAGATCAGTAAAAGCTTCATAATAATAAATAGCACTTGGCACTTTGCCCAGCACCCAGGCCGCTGGAAAGATGCTACGCGGGCCATAGAAAGCAATCGGCTTTTCATCACCGGCACTACTGAGATTATAGGCTTTAGCAATCCCTTTTTTTATCGCTAAACCCGCCCGCGGCGCTTCACCTTGGAATAAGACAATTTCACCTTTTCGATACGATTTGGTAGAAAATTTCTGGAAGAAACTGTCTATGCGTTCTAGAGCAGTGGTGTCGTCATGTGCCATCATATAGAGTTTACTCGTTAGCGGTCAGAAAGAGAAGGGTAGGGTTGTACTATTTAGAGTTGAGGTACTTACGAAGCCTGGTCGTCTGACTATTTTCATACCAGTTAACCAACAAGGCAATGCGTTTGCTAGCCATTACTATAATCCTCCTTCCTGACTACAATTGTAGCCTCACATTGTAAAGATACAATGTAAAGATTATTACAAATGTTCCAAATTATTGCGTACTGGTGGAAGCACTGGATGAACCCGAGCTGCTTGTCGCCGCCCGATCAGCTCCTAAAACGACAATGAAATTCGCTTGGTAGGCTGTGCCATAGGGGTTGGTGGTGCTAATATTTGTTCCATAGAGACTGGTAAGTAACTTCCTGGTAGCTGGATCCTTGCCAGCAGACAGGTCAATAATAGTGGTGGTAGCCTGGTTAGCAGCATCACCGGTTGCAACGACATTCAAACCTTTGGCCGTGAGAGCTTTAGCGTTTTTAGAAGCCAAGCCGTAGGTATCGGTTGCATTGAGCACTACTACGCTAGCCCCTTCCTTTACCACTGGATCATTACTGGTCAGTTTTTGTAAATACGCCTGAATTGCGCTGAAATTATCTATGCCGGTAGCCGGTATAAGGGCGGATTGACCACTGGGCGAAGCATAGCTTGCCAATAGATCTTTACCGTTGACGTTGTTAAGCCCTATTGACTGAATATTGTTGGCATTGATGTTTTTACCAATATCGTACAAACGATGTACTTCACTCAACGAGAAGTTAGTTTTAATGTTGTTGCCAACAGCATCGAGCAAACTGGAAATCTTGACTGGATTCGCCAGTACGCCAGTACTCAGCGCCTTACTGCGCAGTGCCAGTAACATCTGCCGCTGGTGGGTAGTGCGGTCAAAGTCGCTTTGCGGGAAGCCGTACGAGCCATAGGCGTCACCACGTGCCCGGGCCAGGTCCAGGGCCTGTTGGCCATTCAGCGTATGAACCCCATTTGTCAGCTTAACCAAGGGACCATGTGTAGTGTAGTCAACACTCGGATCATACAGTCCGCGTGGGTCAGAGCTTTGGACGTTAAAATTTATGCCTCCCACGGCGTTAACCATATCCCGAAAAGCGTTATAATCGACCAGCCCGTAGTAATTAAGCTGTATATTGAAATTATCCTGAATAACTTTTTGCAGCAACCCCATACCGCCACCGAAGTAGCCAGCTTCATTGAATCTTTCATCTTCACCATCGACATAGGCTTCGTTAATTTTGGCATGGCCGTAGCCCGGTATATTAACCCACAAGTCGCGCGGCACACTTAACAGGAAAGCTGTGTTGTGTTTCGTATCAATACTAATAACCATGATCGAATCCGTCAGCTTACCACCTTGGTGACCAGCATCATCAGCCGAATTACCAGCCAGCAAAATATTAACGCGGCCCTGGTCTTCACCCTTCAGCTTAGTAGTACCAAGCACGCTGAACACATTACCATGAAAGACTTTAGCGGCGTTATAAATGAACTTGAAACCCAGCCAGCCGCCTATGAGCAGGGTGATGATCCCGACTAAAGCCAGAGCTCGCTTCCAAGTAAAAAACGCCCACAGCCGTCGAAAACGCCGCGGCTTTGAGGCGGTTACTGCCAGATTGGGGCCAGGCGACCGGCCACTGGCACCAAGTGGTGTAGCGGTAGGATTGGTATACGAGGAAAGGGTCATGCCAACTCCAGGAAAATTGGGCGATTTTGCGCGTGCGGCACTAAAACCGGCACTCCGTTGAGCACTAACTCGGGGCGTAAAACCATCGATGGATCGGGGTGCGTTTTGTTTCTTGTGCATAGCGTGGTGCAAAAACCTTTTACTATCATACCGTATAAATTCGTTTTCATATCGAAATGTCTGCCTTTTACATCACAGAACCGCTATGGTAGCGAAGAAAGCTTAGAGTTAGCTTAGGACAATCAGCACGGATTTTTCTAAGCTGTTTTTAAGTAATGTAGCGTGTAATCAGCATAAGCAAAACTATAAAACACCTGAATGTAAAGGAATCATGCCCTTATGAATATGTTTAGCCGCGGTATCAGAAATGCTTTCCGCAATGGCATTCGAACCGCTTCTATCACTGTTATTTTAGGCCTCAGTATCGGGCTGTGCCTAACCATGCTGGTTGCCCATAAGGCCGTGGAGAACAAAATCAGCAGCGTCAAAAGCTCCATTGGTAACACGATCAACATATCAGCTGCCGGTATTATGGGCTTCCAAGGTGGGGGCAACCCGCTCAGCCAAACTACCGTTGATAAAGTAAAGACCCTGAGCCACGTCACGAACGTCAGTGAAACGATATCAGATGAACTCCGTAACAGTGATTCCACGAGCCGCAGCGGCACCACAACTAGTGCCAATACGTCGTTAGTATCAGCTATCGAGGCCGGTAGCTTAGGCCGAAGATTCGGTGGCCAAAATACCGATTCGTCCAGTTCCAATCAAAGCGAAACACCGCAGTTACCAATAGGTGGTGGTTTCACGCCCGGCATCAGTGGCTACGGTACCTCTGATACCACTACCGTGAATGGTTCAACCGTTAAGCTAACCAGCGGCTCGCAAATCGATGGTAACAGCGATAAAGCAGTTGCCTTGGTCGGTACAAGTGTAGCGAGTAAAAATAATCTAAAAGTCGGCTCGGTCTTTATGGCTTACGGCACATCCGTTACTGTTACCGGCATATTCGATACCGGCACGACCTTCAGTAACAATGCCGTTATTTTTTCACTGCCCACCTTACAGCGGCTCAGCGGCCAGACCGGAGACCTTACTAGTGCCGTTGTTACGGTTGATTCTATTTCAAACATCGACAGCACTACGGCAGTCGTTAAAAAGACCCTGGGTGACACCGCTGATGTCACCAGCAGTAAAACCAGTGCCCAAACAGCCATTCAACCGCTTGACAGTGTCAAAACCATATCCTTGTTCAGCCTGATTGGGGCAGTCATTGCCGGAGCCGTCATTATTTTACTAACCCTGATTATGGTGGTGCGGGAACGCAAACGGGAAATCGGCGTTATCAAAGCTATCGGCGGCTCCAACCTGCGAATTATGAGTGAGTTCATGATTGAATCTTTGACGCTGGCACTGCTGGGTGCTCTCATCGGTCTGCTTATTGGGGTAGTTGGCGGCCAGCCGGTCACCAAGATGCTGATAAATAACAGCACTAGCCAAGTCACGCCCACGAGCGGCTTCCCAGGACGCCCGCGCTTTGATGGCACGGGCACTGCACCAAATAGTGCTCGCTTAAACAGCAGCTTCGGTCGCGGTTTCCGCAATAACGGCGCGGTACGCAATCTCAACACCATTAAAGCTCAAGTCGGCTGGGATATCCTGCTTGATGGCTTTGGTGCTGCTATTCTAATATCGGTTATCGGCAGCGCCTTGGCGGCTGGTTTGATTGCCAAAGTTCGTCCGTCTGAAGTAATGAGGAGTCTCTAGAAATGATTGAAGTCAAAAACCTGGTTAAAACCTTTCGCTCCGGTGATAGTAACGTTACCGCTACCAATAATGTCAGCTTTGGTGTGCCCAATGGCCAATTCGTATCAATTGTAGGAAGGAGCGGCTCGGGCAAGTCAACATTGCTTAGCTTGCTTGGTGCCCTGGACAAACCGACCAGCGGCAGTATCAAGGTTGGCGCTAAAGACATCACCCAACTGGGCGACCGGCAGCTGATTGCTTATCGCGGTAAGGCTATCGGCTTCGTGTTTCAAAGCTATAATTTAGTGCCAAATCTATCGGCCATCGAAAACGTCATGCTGCCCATGGAGTTTGCCAAGCTGCCCAAATCTCAACGCCTAGAGCGGGCTAAGAGCCTGCTGACGCAAGTTGGCATTGAAGCCGACCAGATGAGCCGCAAACCGAGCCATCTGAGCGGTGGCCAGCAACAGCGGGTGGCCGTAGCCCGGGCGCTTGCCAATCAGCCTAAATTAATCCTGGCCGACGAACCAACCGGCAACCTGGATTCTACCAACGGTAAAATGATCTTCGACTTGCTGCATGATCTGTCACGGACTGAGAAAACCACCGTTATTGTAGTTACCCATGACTTGGAAATTGCGGGGAAAACCGACAAGACGTTCAAGCTAGAGGATGGTAAGCTCAGTATTTCTTAAGCCATACCTGCCGAACAGAGATGCTATACTGAGTAAAAGTAAGATTTATCCCATCATGAAATTAGTTGTTCAGATTCCCTGCTATAACGAAGAAGCTACCCTGCCGGCTGTTCTCACATCCATCCCCAAAAAAATAACTGGTATCGATGAGATCATTATCCTGGTTATGGACGACGGCTCGACCGATGGGACTGTAGAAGTTGCCAAAAAATTTGGGGTTAAGCATTTCGTCCTCCATGCCCGTAATGTCGGGCTCGGCCGACAATTTCATGATGGTATCGAAAAAGCGCTGGAATTAGAGGCCGATATTATTGTGAACACCGATGGCGATAACCAATATCCCCAGGATCGCATTGGCGATCTGGTGCGTCCCATATTGGAAGGGAAGGCTGATATTGTCATTGCCGACCGTCAAACGCATACCATCGAACACTTTTCGCCGCTCAAGAAGCTTTTGCAACGGTTTGGAAGTTACGTCGTCAATAAGGCCGCCGATACCAACTTACCGGATGCCGCCAGCGGCTTTCGTGCCTATTCTAAAGAAGCATTGCTACAACTCAATACCATTACCCGCTTCAGCTACTGCATGGAAACCATAATCCAAGCCGGCAATAAGCGTCTGGCGGTTACTTCTATACCCGTTAAAACCAATCCACCGCTTCGAAAATCGCGTTTGTTTAAATCCACTTCCGAGCATGTCATGAAATCGGCAGCGGCTATTATCCGCGCTTATATTATGTATAAACCGTATCTGATATTCGGCTGGTTAGGGGCGGGGTTATTTGTGCTTGGGGCACTCCCGATGATCCGCTTTCTATACTTTGTAGTAGTCGATGGAAGTGGTCGTGGCCATTTGCAATCGCTGATTATTGGCTCCTTACTGCTGATTAGTGCTTTTCTGTGCTTTGTCTTGAATATTATTGCTGACCTTATTCGTATCAATCGTATTCTGATTGAGGATAACCTGGAGCACACTAAAAAAATGCGTTTCAAACAGCTAGATGACTAATTAGTCTGTTTTTTCTTAATATCAAGTACGATGGGCTTTAAGATCTTTTTAGCTTTAGAGTTTACTGCTTGAGCATGTGAACTTTGCGGCCAAAACCAGCTAGGATCGCTGCGTACAATATAAGTTACGAAACCGCCACCTTCAAACAGCAGCAATACCATCATAGCTGCTGTCAGGCTTAATTTACGGTTAGCAACCGAAATACGAGCCAGTTTGAAACTGCCGAGGGCCCGTCGGACTGCCAAAGCAACAATAATATATATAAGTGGTAAAACCGGCAATAAATAACGGCCATGGATGGCAACCGGCTCACCGGTAGACAAAAAATCCAAGAAGTTTTGGCCACCAAGAGCTGCTACATACAAGAAAGATACCACCACAAACACGCGAAGCGTTTCGGAGCGCCAGATACGTCGAACATACAGCAGTACCAGGACAGCACCCGCCGCAAAGACCGTCCACGATACAACCTCAATAATAATCAGCTGCGAACCCACCCAATAGTCAACGTCCCCCGAATCATTAAAACCACTTGCTATCGTAAAGACCAGCTCACCCATACTGTGATACAACCAATCAAATGGATAAGCCGCTATCTTCACCAAGGTGGTCGGACCCTTTTGCACGTGTTCAAGATAATTGCGAGCCCACGGCGCATAAGCTTGGCATTGTTGGACGCTCAGTACCTGATCACAGTCCGGAACAGGGGTGTGATAGCGCAGTGTATTGGTGCCGTACATCTGCCCAAATAAGCCTACACTTACCAGCAGCGCCAGCATTAAGGCGCCTTTTTTTAGCCAGTTGAGTCTAAAGCTATATACCGGTGTAGCTCGACGATATTTGAGCCAGCTATATATGATGATGGCAAACAAGCCAGCAAAAATTGGCAAAAAGGCATATTTTACTAAACTGCCCAAGAGGCAGAAGATTGCCAACTGGACCAGAATATCCCAGCGCCAGACGTTGGCGGTCTTTAACTGATCAATAAATCGTAAGCACCACCACACCACCAGGCCAGTTAACGGTACCGTCAGATTGTCGTAATTTATCTGCGAGCCTAATAGTGGCACAACCGGTGTTAATACAAAAAAGAGTAGCGTCGTATTAATCAAGGCCGCTGAGGCCGGCGTATAGCGAAGAACCCTCTTAAATATAAACAACGAACTTCCCAGCAGTCCAATGTTAATAAATCGCAAAATAATCACCTGAATGGTTAGATCACCCGTGAAATGAGCAATCCAGCGGTAAGGGAAGCTCATAAGATAGTGGTACAAAAATGATGGATCACGAAAAAGCGCGCCGAAGATATTCGCGCCAGGGGGTTGATGGCCGAAGAAGGGGCTGTACTGCCGAGCATACAGTTTGATAATTCCCAGGTGAAACTGTTCGTCAAAGGCCTGTGGATACCGAGCACTGAGGGCTATCCAAGCCGATTCAATAACAAAGACTGCTACGCTGATAGCAAAAAAACGCTTTGAACTCAAAAACAAGATAAGTTTGTGGGATAGATCTTTTTTACTACTCATCATAGATATACGTGTCAGCAATGCTGGCCCTATTATACATGGCTCCTGCTGTAACTAGGCTGTAAATAGGCCGGCTCGTGCGCTACACTAGGAACCATATGGCACCTAAAAAACTATTAAAGACAGCTCGTGCAACCATTAAAAGACCGCTGCCACGTCAGTTGCTAGTCATTTTTATACTGCTTCTAACCACGCTGCTCTTCATCCACTTCTTTGCTCAACACCATGATTATTTACACAAGCTACGCCAAGTCAGCCCCTGGACCATCGTGTGGGTACTACTTTTAAACGGCCTAATGGTGGCGGTCCTAGCCTGCATAACCGAGATAACCCTGCGTATCTGTGGCAAGCATCTAGAAATTAAAGAAAACTTTATGCTGACCGCTTATTCGTCAATCGCCAACTTCTTTGGGCCCTTACAGAGCGGTCCAGGAGTGCGGGCGATTTACCTAAAAACCAAACACCACGTCCGCCTGCGCGATTACACCCTCGCCAGCTTATTGGCCCTCGGTCTGTTTGCGTTTTACAGCGCACTCTTTTTATTCATCGGTACACGCCCCTGGTGGCAAACTACGGGGGCACTGGTACTAGTCGGCGGGTTCAGTTGGTTGGTCATACGATTGTTTAAAAAACGCGATAAAAAGCCGGCGGAATCCCAATTCAATCTTCGTCCCCAACTACTAGCAGCCTTGATGGTCTTTACACTTGTGCAAGTCATCATCACAATTGGCTGGTACTTCGTAGAATTACGGGCCGTAAACCCAGGCATTCATCTTAGCCAAGCCATGTCATATGCTGGGGCGGCTAATTTCTCGTTATTTGTGTCAATCACCCCTGACGCTATTGGTATCCGCGAAGCTTTCTTAGTGTTTTCACAGCACATTCACCATGTCTCAACGGCAAATATCGTCTCGGCTAATCTCATTGATCGTGCGGCCTATGTTTTATTCCTCGGCCTCTTATTTATAGTCGTACTTAGTTTGCATGCCAAAGACAAACTACAGATTACGAAAGTTCGTCAAGCAGCGGCTGCAAAATCCGAGCGATAGCCGCTTGCGAAAACTGTTTTTCGTAGAGTATACGGCCATTTTGGGCAATAGCCGCCAGCTCAGCCGGATGTTTCTGAGCCCATACAAATGCTTTTGCTAAGGCTGATGCATCAGCTTGCGGTACTACTAGAGCGTTTTGTTTATCTATAAAAAACTCGTCGACAGCCTCACTGGCACCGACCAGGACCGGGCAACCGGCAGCAAGCATTTGATAAGTTTTGGTAGTAATAACATGATGGGCCTGTGGCGTGTCCCCGAAGGGCCCACCCAGACAGATACCGCTTTCATGCATAGTCGCCGCCAATGAATCAAACGAAATCCAGGCCTCGTAGCGAATATGAGCCCCGCTCTGCACCGCTGCAGCCACAGCACTTCGCAGTGGTTTCTTGCCACCAACCATCAAAAATTCAATATCGTGGTTGTCCTTAAGCAGTTCGGCAGCTTCCAGCACATACGAGATACCATGCAAGGGCTGCATGCCAGTGCTGTAGTAAAAGACTTGAAAGGGTGTTTTTTTGACAATCTGGGCGGCTGGCTTAAACAGCGTTTCATCTGTGCCTATTGGCACTACCGTATATTTACTGAGATTAACGTGACTGGTGCGGGCCGACAAATCAGCATGAGCAGCCGTATCCGCCAAAATAGCGTAGCAGCGCCGTAGCCAACGGCGATACATACTCTCGCTGCGCCGTGCCATAAAGTAATATAGCCGCTTCGTTAATGACTTTATATGATGTTCATTGTTGGTGTAGGCAATCGGTACAATCAATTCATCAAAAATAAGTGGTTTCTTGCCAATAATTAACAGTATAAAGGGCAGTATCTCCTGGCCTCGGAAAGTAAGCACGTAGACATCCGGCTTCTGCGTGCGCTTTAGTTGCCACACTTTCCACAGTACTTCGGGATAGCGCAAAAGGCCGCTATGCTTATTTTTAATGATAGTCAGGCGCACAGTGGGCAGTAATTTGAGTGCCGAGCGAAGCACCCGCGCACGGACATAATCAGGGTCAGAGTAACAGGTAACTATAGCAATTTTCATCTCTTTGCCGGTTATTATACGCCCGCTAAGGTGCACATGATAGCCTTTACAGCAAAATCTCATCTTAAGCGATATAATGGAGTCATATGCGAATACTTGTCGTGGAAGACGAAATCAAAATTGCGCAGACCATCAAACGCGGTCTGGAACTACAGGGTTATGCCGTCGATACTGTGCACGATGCCGACAGCGGCCTATCCTACGCCGTAGATGCCGATTATGATGTAGTAATCTTAGATAGAATGTTACCAGGCAGCATGGACGGCGTCGAGCTTTGCAAACGGGTGCGTGCCGAAAATGTCCATACACCAATATTAATGCTCACAGCCCGCGGCACCATTGGTGATAAGGTCGAAGGTCTCAATAGTGGCGCCGACGACTATTTGGTAAAACCATTTTCATTTGATGAGCTTATTGCCCGTATTAAAGCCCTGTTGCGCCGCCCGACCGAGCACACCGGTACCGTT
>Ga0157374_10001230_pt1 | contig 21882 bp, 18 predicted proteins | sample M25metaG_FD_115308 | JGI IMG/M metagenome (GOLD analysis project Ga0157374, IMG submission 115308) | Miscanthus rhizosphere microbial communities from Kellogg Biological Station, Michigan, USA - M2-5 metaG | ecosystem: Host-associated > Plants > Roots > Rhizosphere > Soil | place: USA: Michigan... | reverse complement strand
CCTGCTGAGCTCGCTGCGAGAGGAGGGCATCCGGGCGCTGCTCTGCGAGGGCGGCCCGACCCTTCACGGCGCCCTGCAGGCACTAGGACTGGTCGACGAGCTGTTCCTGACCATCGCACCCAAGCTCACCGGCGGCGAGGCGCCCCGAATCGTCGAGGGCGTCCTGGCCGAGACGGCCGAGCTAGAGCTGGCCTGGCTGCTGGAGCACGAGGGCGAGCTCTTCGCCCGCTACAGAGAACGCCAACCCAGCCGCTGAGTTCGTGTTTTGTCTCGCTATGCGAGATGAAACACGAACTCACCCGCTAGCGTTGCCGTCAGCCCCAGTCCCCGCAGAGAGGAACCGAACAGAATGGACTTCACGCCGAGCCCCCAGGTCGAGACCCTGCGCGAGCGCATCCTCGACTTCATGGACGCCGAGATCTACCCGCAGGAGCGGGAGATCATGGAGGCGCTCGACGCCGAGGTCGCGCCCGGCGTGCCCTTCCCGAAGATCCTGGTCGAGATCCGCGAGAAGGCGCGGGGCGAGGGGCTGTGGAACCTCTTCATGCCCGAGGAGCGCTTTGGGCCCGGGCTGACCAACTGGGAGTACGGCCTGCTCTGCGAGGAGATGGGGCGCAGCCCGGTGGCGGCGCCGATGGCCTTCAACTGTGCCGCCCCGGACACCGGCAACATGGAGATCCTCGCCGAGCACGGGACCGACGAGCAGAAGGAAAGATGGCTGGAGCCACTGCTCGAGGGCCGCATCCGCTCCTGCTTCTCGATGACCGAGCCCGAGGTCTCCGGCTCGGACCCGACCCTGCTGCAGGCGCGCGCCGTGCTCGACGGCGATGAGTGGGTGATCGACGGCCACAAGTGGTTCACCTCGGGCGCCGTCGGCGCCGACCTGGCGATCGCGATGGTCGTCACCGACCCCGAGGCCAACCCTTACGCCCGCGCCTCGATGATCTGCGTGCCGACCGACGCGCCCGGCTTCAACCTGGTGCGACCGATCCCGGTGATGGGCCACGACAAAGGGCCCGGCCACTGCGAGATCCGCTACGAAGAATGTCGCGTGCCGGCAGCCAACCTGCTCGGCAGCCAGGGAGGCGGCTTCGTCGTCGCCCAGGACCGCCTCGGCCCCGGTCGCATCCACCACTGCATGCGGGCGATCGGCACGGCCGAGCGGGCGCTGGAGATGATGTGCCGCCGCGCCAACGAGCGCCAGGCCTTTGGCGGGCCGCTGGCCGACAAGCAGTTCGTGCAGGAGGCGATCGCGGCCTCGCGGATGGAGATCGACCAGGCCCGCCTGCTCACCCTCTACGCCGCCTGGAAGATGGACACCGAGGGCAAGCGCTCCGCCCGCCAGGCGATCTCAGCGATCAAGATCGTCGCCGCCAACATCGTCATGAACGTCCTCGACCGCTCGATCCAGGTCCACGGCTCACTGGGAATGACCGACGACACCCCCCTCGCCGCGCTCTGGCGCTTCAGCCGCATGCTGCGCCTGGCCGACGGCCCCGACGAGGTCCACAAGATGGTCCTCGCCCGCCGCGAGCTCAACCGCTGGGCCAAGCGGGCCGAAGCCGAGGCGGCGGGAGAGCTCGACCCGAAGCACTCCCGCCGCGCGATCTGACCTATTCGGTGCCGACGACGTCGATGCCGCCGGAGGTGGCGGTGACGCCGGTGCCGGTTTCGCAACTCGCCACTGCCGCCAGGTAGAGCGAGTGGGTGGTCGCTTTCGCCGGCTGGAAGCTTGCCGCCGGACCGATGCTGAGGCGAGTGGTCAGCGGCTCCGTGCCGGTGGCCTCGATCGTCCGCGGGGCGATGAGTTCAGCTTCCGTGGCCGCGGTCGGATCGACCGGGTCCACGAGCAGGCCGGCGGTGATTTTCCTCGTGCCGGTGCAGGAGTCGGAGATCACGACTTCGATCTGCCCGATGTAGGTGTCGTCGCGGCCGGCGGGCTGCGTGTACGTATTGGCCTGCAGCGGATACACCGTCAGGGTCCCGTTGGGAAGCGCCTTGGTGGCGCTGCCGCGGATCTCCTGCACGATCCGGCCAAAGGGCGTCGTCGTCGCGTCGATCTTGGACCCGATCACCGCGCCACTGGCGATCTTCGCGGTCGTGACGGCGCTGTCGTCCAGCTTCTCGCTCCTGATCGCCTTGTCTTTGATCTTGGCCGTCGTGATCGCGTTCTTCTTGATCTTGCGCGTCGTCACCGCGTTGGCCTTGATCTTCGGCGTTGTCACCGCGTTGGCCTTAAGCCGATGGGGACCGATCTTGCCGGCGGCAAAAGCGGTCGCGCCTCCCAGCACCAAGAAGACCGCAATCGACGACATCACGTTTGCGTAGCTGAGGCTTCTGCCAACTCGCTTCACGAAAAATCACTCCTTTTTTGGCTTTGTGCCGCGCCCCGGAGGACCGGCGCGTTCGAGGCTTCCAACCCATTTCAGAAAGGTAGTTGCGGCAGACCAGGCGCTGGTTAATTGCCAGATGGTCCGCCAAGGTCCGCAGGGCGGTTCCCCTGCCACACGCGACTGAACGAAAAAGGGGAGGGCCTCAAGGCCCTCCCCTTTCAAAAGCTCCGAGCTTCCTAGTAGAGGATCAAGAAGAAGCCGGCGCTCACCGGAACCCCACCTTTTCTGGGATTGACGAATACCTGGTTCCCGGCGGGGCATCCGCCACCCGCACCGATACCCAGCTGGATGACTTCTTCGGTGCCGGCCTGGTTGTAGTCGATCGTGGCCACACCGCCGACCGGGGCGGGACTTAGGCCCCCGATGCAGTAGAAGTTGCCCGACTTGGTCACGTTTGCCTGAGCGATTCCCTGGCTTCCGGCCAAAACGACGCCGGGGGAGCTGATGTTTGCAAAACGCGCCAGTTTTTCTGCGGTTGGAGCAACGAACCCGCTGGCGAGCTTCGCCGCAGAAACGCTTCCGTTGGCGAGCTTGTCGCCGGTTACCGCCGCATTAGCGATCTTAGGAGTAGTGACAGAGTTGTCGGCAAGCTTGGAGGCGTCGATAGACGAGCTCTTGATCTTCGACTTGGTCACCGCTTCCTTTTTGATCTTGCCGGTCGTGATCGAGTTGCCCTTGATTTCGTTCGAGCCGATCTTCTTGGCGGCGAAAGCGGTGGCGCCACCGAGGATCAGGAAGACGGCGATCGACGACATCACGTTTGCGTACGTGAGTCGCTTGCTTATGAGCTTCACGAATTCTCCTTGCAGTCGAGAGGAGCAGCAGGCAGGCGCGGGGGGCGACGGCCTCTACTCAGATTTCTGAGCAATGCAGGACCTTTTCAGGCCCGTTTAATGCTGTCAAGCAGCCTGGACACTTTCAGAGCCTGGCGATGCTCGGCCCAGTCGCCAAGGGCGCACACTCACCCTCCTGGCGAGTGTGCGCCCTACATCCTTCCCGGGCACGTTGAGGCACCCGGGGTTGGATTCTCCGCTGCCTACGGGGTCGCCTGGATGTAGAAGGCGTGAGCCACGGGCGCGTTATTTGCCGAATTCGGCGTGTCTACAAACGCGACATTGTTTTTCCCCGCATCTCCTTCGCAGAAGATCGGACCGATTGCTCCGGGCCCCGCGCAAGGCGAGACGATCGGTGAGCCGCCAAAGGAAGCGTCTATGTCCGACAGCGTCACGCTGAGAGCGCTGTTGTCGATCGCGCTGGGGAATGTGACGTTGTAGGTGCCAAAGGTCGGGCCACCATGCTTAACGGCCGAGATCCCGCCTGACTGCTGAATCACCGCGCCATTCGCAGCGACCAGCGCCCACTGAACCTTGCTCTGGTAAGCGCTCGGAGCAGCGCCGCCGAGCTTTGCCGCATTGGCCGCGTTGGCAGCATTGGGAACCTCGCTCAGGCTCGACTCCTTGACCTTGTCGCCGGTCACGGCATCGTTCTGGATCTTGTCCGTCGAGATCGAACTCTTCTTGATCTTCGCGGTCGTCACCGCTTCCTTCTTGAGCTTGCCGGTCGTGATCGAGTTGCCCTTGATTTCGTTCGAGCCGATCTTCTTTGCCGCGAACGCGGTAGCGCCCCCGAGGATGAGGAAGACGGCGATCGACGACATCACGTTTGCGTACGTGAGTCGTTTGCTTATGAGCTTCACGAATTCTCCTTGGTCGATGGACGAGGTAAGCCCCCCTTCGGGGTCGCTCGACCGGACCCTTCAGACAGCAGCAGTCGATGTCAAGCGGACTGGACGAGTCGTCAGTTGCGCCGCTCGGCCTGCTCGGCTGCCTCCGCCAAGCGCTCGACCAGACGGGCAAAGGCTTCGATTCCCGGGTCCACCTTGCCGTATCCACCCGCGGCGTAGCGGGCGTAGACGCCCTCGAGGATGATCGCCAGCTTCCAGTAGCCGAGGGCGACGAAGAAGTCGAGTTGAGAGAGATCGCGGCCGGAGCGCTCGGCGTAGCGTGCCTTCAGCTGCTCGCGCTTGGGGAAACCGGGGGCCAGGGTCGCCGGCTGGCCGAGGGCGACCAGCTCCTCCCCCGCCTCGGGCCAGTAGACCATCAGCAGACCGACGTCGGCGAGCGGATCCCCCAGCGTGCAGAGCTCCCAGTCGACGACCGCCGCGACCTCGCCACTGGGCGTCAGGATCATGTTGTCGAGCCGGTAATCGCCGTGGACGATCGTCGCCGGGCCCTGCTCGGGAATGCGCGCCGCAAGGCGCTCGTGGACCGCGTCGATCGCTGCCAGATCGCGCGTCTTCGACTTCTCCCACTGGCCCTGCCAGCGACGCAGCTGGCGGGCGACGTAGTCCTCCTTGCGGCCGAGCTCGCCGAGACCGGCGGCGTCGGGGTCGACGGCGTGGATCTCGACCAGCGTGTCGACCACCCGCTCGCCGATCGCCCGGCGGTCGGCCTCATCGGGGAAGGTGTCGGCCTCGGCCAGCCCGCGCAGGATCGGGCCCTCGACGAACTCCATCACGTAAAAGGGCGCGCCGTTGACGCTCTCGTCCTCGCAGAGCCCGACCACCGGCGCGACGGGCACCGGCGTCGGCGCCAGCGCCGAGACGACCCGGTGCTCGCGCCCCATGTCGTGAGCCGAGCCGAGGCGCTTGCCAAGCGGCGGACGCCGCAGCGCCCAGCGCCCGCCCGCGGCGTCGCGCACGCCGTAGGTCAGGTTCGAGTGCCCGCCGGAGATCCGCTCGAAGGAGAGCGGTAGCTGGGCGGCGGGAACGTGCTCGCCGAACCACGCTTCGACCCCACCCCGATCAATCCCCTCCGGAGCCTCCGCGGTACCGTCGGCCATGCCTGTAGCCTCGTCTCCCATCGCGGGCCAAGCATATTCCCGACGCCGTTTTCGGCTCAGCCCGTCGCTGGCCAACAGGCTGACGATTGGCTTTGCCATTGCCTTCGCCGTGCTCACCGGCCTTGCCGTGGTAGGCGTGGCGCGCTTCTTGCAGCAGCGCCAGGACTTCGAGAACGCGACCGCCCGTTCCTACCAGGTGGAGATCGCCGCCCGCAACCGACTCGCCGGCGGCGACAATCCGACCGCCGCGCGGGCGGTGATCGTCACCCAGCAGCAGAAGCGCCAGGCGCTGCGCGACGACATCGACGGCGAGACCCGCGACACCGCGCTGCTGGTCGGCGCCGGGCTGATCGCCGGCCTCACCGGCGCGGCGCTGCTCTTCAGCGGCCTGATCTCCTCGATGCGCCGCCCGCTCGAGGAGTTGGTCGAGGCTTCGGGCCGCCTCGCCGGCGGCGACCTCGAGACGCGGGTCAAAATCGGCGGCCTCTCGGAGACCGCGACGCTGGGCGCCGCCTTCAACGAGATGGCCACGGAGCTGCAGCGCCGGGCCGGCGAGCGCGACCAACTCGAAACGATGAAGGACGAGTTCGTCCTCACCGCGTCGCACGAGCTGCGCAGCCCGCTCACCTCGGTGCAGGGCTTCGCCGAGCTGCTGATGCTGGAGCGCGACAAGCTCAGCTCCAAGCAGGCCGACACGGTGGAGATCATCCTCGACAACACCCGCCACCTGGTGCGATTGCTCAACGACCTGCTCGACCTCGCCCGCAGCGACGCCGGCCGGCTCTCGATCAAACCGGCCCCAACCGGCGTGGCGCCGCTGGTCGAGGACGCGGTGCGAACGATGCGAAGTCAGACCGAAGCGTCCCGGCAGACGCTGCACAGCGAAATCGAGCAGGATCTGCCCCAGGTCAGCGTCGATCGCGACCGGATCCGCCAAGTGCTCGTGAACCTTCTTACCAACGCCCATGAGTACAGTCCGGAAGGCGCGACGATCGCGGTGGCGGCCGCACAGCGCAACGGCGCGGTGGAGATAGCCGTTAGCGACAACGGCCCTGGCATGGCAGAGGATCAACTCGAGCACATATTCGAGCGCTTCACCCGCGGCGACGCGGGGCTGACCCAGCATGTCGGCGGCACCGGCCTCGGCCTGGCGATCTCGAAGTCCCTGGTCGAGCTGCACGGCGGCACGATTGGCGCCATCTCGACCCCTGGGCGGGGTTCCACCTTCCGCGTTCTGCTGCCGATCGAACCGGCGGCGGCGCCGGGAACGCCCGACCGGGTAGAGGCAGGGACATGAGCCGGGTACTGATCGCCGACGACTCCGAGACGATCCTGCTGCTGATGCGGACGCGGCTGGAGATGGAGGGCTACGAGGTCGTGACCGCCGCCGACGGCGTCGAGGTGATCGAACTGATGCAGCGCGACTCCGAGCCCGCGCCGGACATCCTCCTGCTCGACGCGATGATGCCGCGCAAGTCCGGCATCGACGCCCTGCGCGAGCTCCGTGCCGCCGGGGTCCAAACACCGGTCCTGATCGTCAGCGCCCACCAGGACGAAATGGATGCCGGCGCCGCCACCGACGTCGAGGTCAGCGGCTACATCACCAAGCCGATCGACTTCGATCGGCTCTTCGCCTGCATCGCCGAACTGACTGCCTAGCTCTTCGCGATCTCGAGGCGGATCTCTTTGCCTTTGACCTTCGTGCCGTCGAGGTACTCGACGGTCTGCTCCGCCTTGTCGGGGTCGACCTGGACGAAGGAGAAGCGGTGCAGGACATTGACCTCGTGGATCGCCTCTTCGGGCAGGACGGCGCCCTCACGCAGGGCCCAGCGCAGGTCCTCCTCGGTGATGCCGCTGCGCTCGCCGCGGTTGACGAAGAGCTTCACCGGGCCGTTTGACTTGTCGATTCTCGGCTTCTCGCGCTCGGGCTCCTCGGGCTCGGGCTCGGCGCCGTTCTCCTCGGGCTCAGACGGCGGGGTCGGCTCGGATACCGGCTTGCCGCGCTCGCGGCGACGCGGGCGCGGCGCGTGCTCGAGCCGCTCCTCCGGCGTTTCCCACTCGCCGATCGTCGTCTTCACGTCGCGCTCGATACGACCGATCTCCTCGCGCTGCGCGGGGGTGACGAAGGTGATCGCGCGCCCGGTGCGGCCGACCCGGCCGGTGCGGCCGATGCGGTGCACGTAGACCTCCGAGGAAGCGGGGACGTCGAAGTTGATCACGTGGGTGACGTGCTCGATGTCGAGGCCGCGGGCGGCGATGTCGGTCGCCACCAGCAGCCGCACGCGGTGGTCCTTGAAGGCGATCATCACGCCGTCGCGCGAGCCCTGGCTCATGTCGCCGTGCAGCGCCTTGACGTCGAGGCCTTTGTTCTTGAGCGTCTTCTCGAGCCGGTCGGCGCCGATCTTGGTGCGGCAGAAAATGATCGCCTGCTCGGGTTCCTCGATCTTCAGCAGATCGATCAGTTTCGCCGACTTCTCTTTGGCGCCGACCTCGACAAAGGCCTGGGCGATCGCATCTACGGTCAGTGTTTTCGGCGTGATCGAGATAGTCGTCGGGTCGTACATGTAGCTCTCGGCGAGGCGTTTGACCGGCGGCGGCATCGTCGCCGAGAAGAGCGCCGTCTGTCGCCCGCTCGGGCACATCCGCAGGATCTTCTCGACGTCCTCGATGAAGCCGAGGTCGAGCATCTCGTCGGCCTCGTCCAAGACGATGTAGCGGGCCGCAGTGAGGACCAGCGAGCGGCGGCTCATCAGGTCCATCATGCGGCCGACGGTGGCGACGACGACCTGGGCGCCGCCGCGCAGCTGAGCCTGCTGGGATTTGATCGGGGCGCCGCCGAAGACGGCGACGATCTCGACGTCGAGGTGCTCGGCGTAGGAGCGCAGGGCCTGGGTCACCTGGATGCAGAGCTCGCGGGTCGGGGTGAGGACGACCGCCTGCACCTCGTCGTTGGCGGGATCGAGGTACTGCAGCAGCGGCAGGCCGAACGCCGCCGTCTTGCCGGTGCCGGTCTGCGCCTGGCCGATCACGTCGTGGCCGCCGAGCAGCTCCGGGATCGCCTGGTCCTGGATCGGCGTCGGCTCGTCGAAGCCGAGCTCGTCGATCGCCTGCTGGATCGCGGGCGAAAGACCGAGGTCTTTGAAGGCGGTCACTTCGACGGGTCCAGGAGAAGCTTGCCGCTGGTGCGGCGGGCGATCAGGTCTTCGTGGGCGCGGGCGGCCTCGGAGAGCGGGTAGACGCCGCCGATCGTGACCTCGAGCTCACCCTTGGCGACGATGCCGAGCAGCTCGCCGATCATCGGCACGGCCAGGTCTGGGCGGGCGAGCAGGTGCACGAGCCAGAAGCCGATCACCGACTTCGAACCGCGCAGCAGGGCCGCGGTGGAGATATCGCGCTGTTCGCGCGAGGCGATCCCGAAGACGACCATGCGTCCCAGCGGGGCGAGGATTCCCATCTCCTCGTCAAACGCCTTGCCGCCACTCATATGGAGAACGGCATCGACGCGCCCGCCGCCGTTGGCCTCGCGGATCGCTTCGCCGAGGTTCTCGGCGCGCGAGTCGACCGTGACGTCGGCACCGAGCCGCTCGACCAGGGCCCGCTTCTCCTCGCTGGAGGCAAGCCCGATCACCTTTGCCCCAGCGCTCTTGCCGAGCTGCACCGCCATGCTGCCGGTGCCACCCGCGGCGGCCTCGACCACCAGGGTCTCGCCGGGCTGGACCTGCGCGCAGCGCTGCACCAGGGCCATCGCGGTCAGGCCCTGCAGCAGCAGCGCCGCGGCCTGGTCGTCGTCGACCTCGTCGGGCAGTGGAATCAGCAGCGCCTCCGGCACGACCACTTTCTCCGCGTAGCCGCCGCTGCCCAGCAGCGCGGCGACGCGGCGGCCGTCAGCGGTACGCCCACTGATCTCAGCCCCGGGAATCAGCGGCAGAGACTGCTCGGCCAGATAGTCGTTCCGAGTCGCGTGAGTGTCGGCAAAGTTGATCCCACTGCGCGCGACATCGACCACGACCATCCCGTCACCGGCGACAGGATCGTCAACTTCAACAAGGCGAAGCTTCTCCGGCCCGCCGAACTCCTCAATCTGAATTGCCTTCATCGGCGGCGGAGTTTCGCAGGGCAGCGGCTAAGCTGCCGAGCCGTGTCGCTCACAGTCGTCGGATCGATCGCTTTTGACTCCGTCAAAACTCCCTTCGGGGAGCGAGACCGCATGCTCGGCGGCGCCGCCGTGCACTTCTCCCTCGCCGCCAGCTTCTTCACCGAGGTCCGCCCGGTCGGACCCGTCGGCGAGGACTTCGGCCCCGCCGAGTTCGAGGTGCTGGAGCGCCGCGGCGTGCTCACCGACGACATCGAGCGGGTGGCGGGCGGCGAGTCCTTCTTCTGGCGCGGCCGCTACGAGTACGACCTCAACGTCGCCCACACCGAGGACACCCAGCTCGGCGTCTTCGGCGAGTTCGAGCCGAAGCTCTCCGCCGCCTCGCAGGACGCCGACATGCTCTTCCTCGCCAACATCCAGCCGGACCTGCAGCGCCAGGTTCGCGCCCAGTGCCGCTCGGCTCGCTTCTCCGCCCTCGACTCGATGAACCTCTGGATCGAGACCGCCAAGGACTCGCTGCTGGCGGCGATCGGCGAGGTCGAGTGCGTGATCCTCAACGACGCCGAGATCCGCCAGCTGACCGGCGAGGGCAACCTCGCCCGCGCCGCCCGCGCCCTGATGGCGCACGGACCGCGAGCGGTCGTCGCCAAGCAGGGCGAGTACGGCGCCGCCCTCTTCACCGAGGACAGCTTCTTCGCCCTGCCCGGCTTCCCGCTCGAGGACGTGCGCGATCCGACCGGGGCCGGCGACAGCTTCGCCGGCGGCTTCATCGGCTACCTCGATGGCCACGACGGCGAGATCGACCAGGCCTGCCTGCGGCGGGCGATGGGCTACGGCACCGTGCTCGCCTCCTTCAACGTCGAGCAGTTCGGCACCGAGCGGGTCTCGGCGCTGAGCCGCGAGGAGATCGACGAGCGCTTCGCGGCGCTACACGCGATGACCAGCTTCGAGCCGCTGCCGGCGGCCGCCGAGTAGCCCTCCTGTTCTCCGCTGCGCAACAGACTGGGCAAACCGAACTGCGATACTTGGCGCTCCAGCTCACACAGTTTGAGGAGGGGTGATGGCCACCGAGCAGCAGATCAGAGACGCAGCCGCCGACGGGGGAGCCACCGACTCCGAGTCGTTGACGGTCACCGATAACCGCACCGGCAAGACGTACGAGTTGCCGATCGTGGACGGCACCGTGCGGGCGATGGACCTGCGCCAGATCAAGGTCGACCCCGATGAATTCGGCATGCTGGCCTACGACCCGGCCTTCACCAACACCGCTGCCTGCCGCTCGGCGGTCACCTATATCGACGGCTCGGCCGGTGTGCTCGAACACCGCGGCTACTCGATCGAGCAGCTCTGCGAGCGCTCGACCTTCCTCGAGGTCGCCTACCTGCTGATCTTCGGCGAGCTGCCGACCGGACCACAGCTCGACCGCTGGGTCTACGACATCACCCACCACACCTTCGTCCACGAGGACCTCAAGCATTTCTTCGAGGGCTTCCGCTACGACGCCCACCCGATGGGGATGCTGCTCGCCGGCGTCGGCGCCCTCTCCACCTTCTACCCCGACGCCAAGCACGTCGACGACGAAGAAGAGCGCTACATGGCCGCGGTGCGGCTGATCGCCAAGGTGCCGACACTGGCCGCCTTCTCCTACCGCCACAACATGGGGCTGCCCTATGTCTACCCCGACAACGACCTCAACTTCGCCGAGAACTTCCTCTCGATGATGTTCAAGAAGACCGAGGCGAAGCACGTGCCGAAGGAAAGCCTCTCGAAGGCGCTCGACGTGCTCTTCATCCTCCACGCCGACCACGAACAGAACTGCTCGACCAGCGCCGTGCGCGGCGTCGGCTCCTCCAACGTCGACCCCTACTCCGCCGTCGCGGCCGGGGTGGCGGCGCTCTACGGCCCGCTGCACGGCGGCGCCAACGAGGCGGTGCTGCGCATGCTGCGCGAGATCGACTCGGTCGACAACATCCCCGCCTTCCTCGAGAAGGTGAAGGAACGCGAGGCGAAGCTGATGGGCTTCGGCCACCGCGTCTACAAGAACTACGACCCGCGGGCGCGGATCATCCAGCAGCACATGAACGAGATCTTCGAGGCGACCGAGTACAACCCGCTGATCGAGATCGCCCAGGAGCTGGAGAAGCGGGCGCTCGACGATGAGTACTTCACCTCGCGCAAGCTCTACCCCAACGTCGACTTCTACTCGGGGATCATCTACGAGGCGCTCGGCGTCCCCAACGAGATGTTCACGGTGATCTTCGCGATACCCCGCACGGCGGGATGGGTCGCGCAGTGGATGGAGATGAAGGACGACCCCGAGCAGAAGATCTCGCGGCCGCGGCAGATCTATACGGGTGAGCGGCAGCGGGACTATGTGGCGCTTGAGGATCGGCAGGGGCCGGAAAAGATCGTTGGGCCTCCGGCGCGTCGGCCTAAGCGGCCTCGGCGCGGGGCTTAGCGCTTCGACTTGGCGGGGTGGGCCGTCGGGGGTGCTCCCCGGGGGCTGGGTTTTTCGCCTGGCGCGCTGCGGCTCTCGCTGAGTGGGCTGTGCGAAAAACATGACGCCGCCCCCGGGGAGCACCCCCGACGGCCCTTCTCAGATTTCATACGCTGAGGCCCATGGGGTGGAAGCTGACTGTGCGGCATGGGTCCGATGTTGAGCATGCTCGATTTGGGGAGCTTGGGGAGGCAGTGGACGCTATGCGGGCTCGGGCGTTGGAGATTCGGGCTGAGGGGCCTGTTAAAGGGGTTTCTTCGTTGCGGGACTTTGGGCCTGAGGAGCAGGTTCATGCTCGGTTGCAGCTGAGCGGGTCGGGGTGGTTGCGGAAACCCGTTGCCGGGGTCGATGTGCGCGGGGATGGGACTTTCATGCCGTTTCGGGGCAGCGTTCGGCGCGAAGAGCTGGATCCGACGAACCACGAGACGCCTTTCGACCTCGTGCGGGAGACTCTGGAACACGATGGCTGAGACCGAGATCCCCAAGGGCAGCTATGCGGCCGGGCGGCGGGTGAAGCTGCCGGCCGGGGCGGAAGCCCCTTACGCGGTTTTCGTCAACGGGGTCGACCAGCGAGAGGGCGTCGACTACGAGGTGCGGGCCGGTGAGATCGTCTTCACTCGCCAGATCGTCAAGGAGAAAGTCGGTACCGGGCGCTGGCTGGCGATGTACCTGGGGCTCTTCGGCACGTACCGCAAGGACGAGACGGTCGACCTCCAGTTCCAGCGCAGCGGCAAAGTCGAACTGATCTCCGACCTGCCGGTCCAGCCGGACTGACCCACGTATCCTGGCCCGATGGAGATCGGCTTCCTGATGCTCACCGACCACAGCGAGGCCGTCAACGGCAAGCTCTACACGGTCGGTGGCGGCTGGAACGTCCTCCGCCTTCCCGAGCTGCCGCACGAGTGGAGCTTCCACATCGCCCTCGGCCTCGACGTCGCCTGGGACGAGACCAACCAGCCCCACAACCTCCAGGTCGACATCCACGACCCCGACGGCATCGAGCTGAGCGAGGGCCTGCAGGCCGACTTCGAGACCGGCCGGCCTCCAGGCATGCCCGCCGGCCAGGACCAGCGCCTGGTGATGTCGATCGGCACCACCGCCACTTTCAGCACCGCGGGCCCCCACGCCGCCGTGGTCCAGGTCAACGGCGAGGAGCTGGGGCGCGCCCGCTTCTACCTGACCGAAGCGCCGCTGGAGCCGCCCGCGGCGAGCATGTAGCGACCTAGTTGAAGACGTAGAGCAGCAGGAACGCGACGGCGGCGAAGCTGGCGGCGCCGGCGATCAGGGGCTTGTCGTCGACGACGATCGCGGCGGTGGAGCGGTCGTCGGCGCGGTCGTAGATCAGGTAGAGGTAGCGAAAGACGCAATAGAGGACGGAGGGGATCGTCCACATCATCTCGTTGCCGATGATCGGCGAGTTGACGGCGTAGATCGAGTAGCTGATCACGGTGCCGGTGGTGACCATGGCGACCATCTGGTCGAGGAAGGGCAGCGAGTAGTGCTCGAGCACCGGGCGGCTACTGGTTCCCTCGTGCAGCTCGGAAACGGCCTCCTGGCGGCGCTTGGTGACGCCGAGGAAGAGGGCGAACATGCCGGTGCAGAGCAGCAGCCATTCGGAGGCATGCGCGTCGACGGCGACGGCGCCGGCGGCGACGCGGAGGATGAAGAGCCCGGCCAGGGTCATCACGTCGACGATCACGATCTGCTTGAGGCCGAGGCTGTAGGCCATCTGGGCGATCCCGTAGCCGACCACCATCAGGCCGACTTCCCAGTTGACCGCGGTGAAGGCGATAGCGATCGCGACGACCGCCAGGCCCGGTGCGATCAGCTTCGCGGTGCTCTCCGGGAGCTCGCGCGCGGCCAGAGGCCGGAAGCGCTTCTTCGGGTGCTTGCGATCGAGCTCGACGTCGATCAGATCGTTGACGTAGTAGCCGGCGCTGGAGATGAAGCAGAAGGCGACGAAGGTGAGGAACGCCTGGACCACCTCGTGCGACTGGTTGAACTTGCCGGAGAAGAGCAGGCCGGCAAAGACGAAGACGTTCTTGATCCACTCCTGCGGGCGGCCGGTCTTGATCGCTGCCCGTAGCGGCGAACGGCGCGGCACCACGGGCTCATCCATGGAGGCGTCTGCCTGCGCGGCAGCGGCCGGGACCGTCGGCTGTTCCGAAGTGATGGTTTCCATCCTGGGTGGTGCCGGTTGGATAGGCGCAAACCCAACCCGGCCAGGGGAGATTCAGTCGCGACAGGGTACCGCCGCGGGCCGTCAGTCCTTCTTTTCGTCTTCTCGAATGACCCTTAGAGCTTCTTCATCGCTGGGCCGATCGTCCTCTGGAAAGATCGAGAGATATTCGCTCAGCGCTAGGCCCTCGGCAAGATTTCTAGCCAACGGCCGTCGAGCGTCTTCACGCACGCGTCGGTGGATCTCCCCGTTGAGAGGGAAAGGTTTGCTTGGTCTGCCGTCAACATTGCCTTTGATGAAGGCAGCGTAAACATTTCGGCTATGGGTCGATCAGCACGCCTGGGTTCAGCATCCCCGCCGGGTCCAGCTCGGCCTTGGCCGCTCGCAGGGCAGCAGCGAACGGCGTCGGACGCTGGCGGTCATACCAGGGGCGGTGATCGCGGCCAACCGCGTGGTGGTGGGTGATCGTGCCGCCGCCTTCGATGACGGCCTCGGCGGCGGCGGCCTTGATCTCGTCCCACTGCTCGACCTCACCGCCCCGGATCGCCGGCGCGATCACGGTGAAATAGGGCGCTGGGCCATCGGGGTAGACGTGGGTGAAGCGACAGCTGACCCGCGGAGCACCCGTCCCCTCGGCTGGTGCGCCGCAGACCTCGGCCACCTTGGTTCGCACCGCCTCCATCGTGTCGGAATGGAAGTCCTCGAAGCGATCCCAGGTAATCGCCGTCTCAAAGGTCTCGCTGAGCACGCCGCAAGCAACAAAGGTGTCGCGAAGGTAGGGAGCGAGGAGGAAGGCACCGCGCCAGGTCTCGACCGCCGACCCGTCGCCGCCAGCGTCCTGCTTCTGGCCTTGGCTCACCGCGGCCCTGCCAGGTGGTGGCGAATTGGGCACGCCGCCGTGAGACTGGGCGATGTCGAGCGCCAGTCGCATCGGCTCGTCGACCGGAAGATGCGGCGACTCGAAGCCGAGAACCAGCAGGCTCTTCTCACCCGAGCCGGCGCCAGTAGTCCCCGCCTCCATCGCGTCGAGCAGGCGGCAGTTGGCCGGGTTCAAGCCCGACTGGGAGATCTCGCGGATCGCCCCCACCGCGGCGAGAAAGTCGTCGAACTCGACCCCACAGGAGGTCTTGAACTCAGGGCGTGGGCGCACTCTCACCCAGGCGTCGGCGATCACGCCGAGGATGCCCTCGGAGCCGATCAGCGTCCGGTCGGGCGACGGCCCAGCGCCGGAACCGGGCAGTCGCCGGCTCTCCCAGGTCCCGCGCGGCGTGATCGCCCGCACCGACTCGACCAGGTCGTCGATGTGGGTGTAGAGCGTCGCGAAGTGCCCGCCGGCCCGGGTCGCGACCCAGCCGCCCAAGGTGGAGTACTCGAACGACTGCGGAAAGTGCCGCAGCGTCAGCCCGTGCTCGCGCAGCTGGTCCTCCAGCCCGGGCCCGGTCGCCCCCGCCTGGATCCGCGCCGCCAGCGACTCCGCGTCGACCTCCAGCACCCGATCCAGCCGACGCAGGTCGAGCGAGACCACCGGCCGCTCGCCCAGCCGAGCCTCGACCCCGCCGACCACGCTCGTTCCGCCCCCGAATGGCATGACGGCCGCACCCTCCGCCTCGGCCCAGGAGAGCACCGTCTCGATCTCTGACTCGTCCTTGGGGAAGGCGACGAGATCGGGTGGATTCTCAAATTCGCCGCGGAATCCCCGCACCACGTCGCGGTAAGCCTTGCCCAGCGCATGCGAGACCCGCTCGTAGTGATCGTCGCTGAACAGATCGCCGAAGTCGCCAGGCGGCTTCAGCCGCGGCGCCCGCAGCTCGACGGAATCCAGCGGCACCGGCTGCTCGGGCTCCCCGCCAAAGCCAAACCGCTCCCTGATCCCGGCGGCGTCCTGCTCGAGCGCAACCGCCGAGGGCGCCTGGTCCTCGTACCCCCAACCCCAGTGCTTGAGCCGGCGTTCAGTCATCGGCGGCCTGAGTCAGCGTGCGCTCCCGCATCAGCAGGAACAGGGGCAGACCAAAACAGAGGCCGACGAGAAAGGTGGCCGGAATGCAGACCCACCACCGCTTGACTTTGGCCCTCGGCCCCTCCACCGCAGCCCAGACGAAAAAGGCAAGCGCGGCTATGACGAGGTCAAGCAGCAGCTGCGTCGACGGCGTGCTCGCAGTCCAGAGGGAGAAGTAACCGCTGAGATCGAAGCCTTCGTCGGCAAAGAAAATGGCAACGCAGACGTTCGGCAGGACGAAACCGAGGACGGTGAGAACCCACAGCAGGCGTTCCTTCATGGAGGCAGCCTATGCGTGCGCGATGCTCTCCCATAGAGCAAGTAGCCTCGCGTCCGTGCAAGCCGACGCTTTCGCAATCGAGAAGATCTTCGATACACCGATCCAGTATCGCGTTCCTCTGTACCAACGTCCGTACGTTTGGGAGCGCGATGTCGAGGATCCGAGCGAGGATCGGCTGACCCCTTTCTGGGAGGACGTCCGCGCGACGGTTGCTCGCTACGTAGCTCGCGAAGAGCTCCTCGAGAAGGGCGTGCCCGAGAGCGAGCTCACCGCGTTCACCGATCACTTCTTCGGTGCTGTCGTCCTCGGCAAGCTGGATCGGTCTTTCGGGGGAATACCCCACCAGGAAGTAATCGACGGCCAGCAACGCTTCACCACGGCCCAGCTGCTGGTCGCCGCGGCGCACAGGCTGGCCGAGGGGAATGGATTCGCCACCACCGCCGAGGCACTCCGCGATCTCTACCTAAATCCGGACAAGCACGAGCCAAAGCCGCATGAGCAGCCAAAGCTCTGGCCGACCAACGCCAACCGCGCCGCCTACGAGGCGACGATGAGAGCCGACGGACCGCGCGACATTCCCGACGACCCGAGCAATCGGATCCAAGAGGCTTACGCCTACTTCGAGGAGGCCCTTTCCGAGTGGATCGACGAAACCGATCCGGACGATCGCGAGCGCCAGATCAAGGCCCTCAACCGGGTGCTCCGAGGCCATCTCAAGTTCGTCGTGATCGAGCTCGAGGAGGGGGACAACGCGCAGGAGATCTTCGAGTCGCTAAACGCACAGGGTACGCCGCTCCTGGCAATCGACCTCGTCAAGAACCACGTCTTCCGGCGAGCCGCCGACGCAAAAATCGACCTCAATAGGCTCGACGAGCAGCTCTGGCGCGAGCTCGACGCCAAGTGGTGGCGTGAGGAGCAGCGCCAGGGCAGGTTCAAACGGCCCCGCGCCGAGCTCTTCCTCATGCACTGGCTCACCATGCGCAACCGCAGCGAAGTCCCGGCTCTGGGCCTGTTCGTCGAGTTCCAGCGCCAGGTGAACCCCACGGTGGTGCCGGACAGCGGAATCCGCGACTTCGTCGAGCGGTTCATCTCCGACGCCCGCCTCTATCGCAGCTTCGACGATCTACCCAAGGGTACTGTCCCGCGCCGCTTTTTCGACCGGCTCGAACTCCTCGATACCACCACTCTTTACCCGATCGCCCTGCGGCTGTTCATCGCCGAGCGCGACGGCGAGCTGGACAGGGCCGGACGCGATCGAGCACTGCGCGCACTCGAAAGCTGGGTCGTGCGGCGCATGATCTGCGACTACACCCCAAAGAATTACAACCGGATCGTGGTCGACATGCTCAAGCGAGTCGAGGCTGGCGGCGAGGCTGCAGATATTCCGGTGATCGAGTTCCTGCGGGGCGCGAGCGTCGATACCGAGCTCTGGCCGAACGACGCTCAGGTCATGTACGCGCTGGTCGAGCGACCGCTCTACAGCCGGATCAAGCCGGTGCGGCGAGTGAAACTACTGCTCGAAGCATGCGAGCTGGAGCGACGGATGGCGAGCGGTGGTTACGCGGAGATCGACGAACAGGAAGCACCCCAACTGGAAATGTCGCTTACGGTCGAGCACGTGATGCCGAGATCATGGATGGAGAACTGGGCTCTGCCGAAAGGGTTGTCGCTGGAAGAACACGACAATATGGCCGCCGAGCGGGAAACCTACATCCACAAACTCGGAAACCTGAGCCTGGTGACGAAGCGCCTCAATCCGTCGGTCGGCAACTCCGCCTGGGACAAAAAGCGAGCCGCACTGGACCACCACTCGATCCTCCATTTGAACCGCGATCTGGTGCGAGACGGTCTTGACTACTGGGGCGAGGGGCGAATTGAACAACGAGGCGTTGCCTTGGCCGAGCTGATCGTCGAGCATTGGCCGGGTCCAGACGCCTTCGCCGACTAAGCACCACGGCTCTACCTACCAGTGCACGCCTTTCATCAGGTGCGCAAAGGCAACCGCCTCGGTCGAGGGCGCTTTGTCCGGCGCCTCCTCGCCCTTGCCCTTCGCCGCCTGCGACTCCGGGAAGAGTTTGTAGGCCTGGTTGAGGATCCGGTCGCTGACCGTCGGCGCGACCGCGTAGAGCAGCTCGCCGAAGGTGCCGAGCCGGGTCGCCACCTTCTTCGGCTGGGCGATCATCGCGCCGGCGATCATCTCCGCCGCCTCCTCAGGCGAGATCGCTGGGAAGACGTCGTACATCCGGGTCGGCGCGATCATCGGCGTCCGCACCAGCGGCATGTGGATCGTCGTGATGTGAACTCCGTCGTCGACCACCTCGGAGGCGATCACGCGGCTGAACGCGTCGAGCGCCGCCTTCGAGCCGACGTAGGCCGAGAAGCGCGGCGGGTTGGTCTGGGTGCCGATCGAGCTGATGTTGATGATGTGGCCCGACTTGTGCGCCCGCATCGAGGGCAGCAGGGCGAGGATCAGCCGCACCGCGCCGAGGTAGTTGAGCTGGATCGTCCGCTCATAGTCGTGGAAGCGGTCGTAGGCGAGGCCGATCGAGCGACGGATCGAGCGCCCGGCGTTGTTGACCAGGATGTCGACCCGCCCGTGATAGGCGAGGACCTCCTCGGCCATCCGCTCGATGTCCTCGATGTCGGCCATGTCGCAGCGGTGGATGTGGGCGACGCCGCCGGAGGACTCGATCTCGCGCTTGGTCTCCTCCAGCTTCTCGACCGAGCGCGCCACCAGCAGCACGGTCGCGCCGGCGTCGGCGGCCTTGACCGCCGCCGCCTTGCCGATCCCCGAGGAAGCGCCGGTGATCAGCACGACCTTGCCCCGCACCGCGGCGCTCAGCGTGCGGTCCTTGAAGAGATCGGGATCGAGCGTGCGCTCCCAGTAGTCCCAGACGCGGTCGGCGTAGGACTCCAGCGGCGGCACCGAGATCCCGGAGCCCTTCAGCGCCGCCTGCGTGTTGCTCGAGTCGAAGCGGGTCGGGTAGTTGACGTAGCTGAGCATGCTGGCCGGGATCCCCAGCTGCCCCAGCCCGGCTTTGACCGCTCGCCTCGCCGGCGGGAAGAAGCGCAGCCCCGTCCGCACCAGCGAGGTCGCCGGATCGGTCACGTCGGAATCGAGCCGCAGCGCCGCCTGCGGCGCGTCGGCGGCGCGGGCGAAGAGGTTGATCGCCTCGCCGGCGCTCTTCGGCGCCGGGTCGGTGAGGGAGAAGGTCTGGGCATCGAGATCCGGCTGGTGAGCGATGTAATCGATCGCGTCGGCGACGAAGTCGACCGGGACGATGTTGATCTCGCCGCCTTCGATGCCGACCGCCGGCAGCCAGCTCGGCAGCACCCGCCGCGCCTGCTGCAACAGCTTGAAGAAGTAATAGGGCCCGTCGACCTTGTCGATCTCCCCCGTGCGCGAGTCGCCGACGACGATCCCCGGCCGGTAGACCCGCCAGGGCCGCGAGCACTCCTCGCGGACGACTCGCTCGGACTCGTGCTTGGTGCGGAAGTAGGGATGGGTGTCGAGTTTTTCGGCCTCCTCGAACATGTCCTCGCGCCATTCGCCCTTGAAGAGGCCGGCGGCGGCGATCGAGCTGATCTGGTGGAAGCAGCCGGCCTCGATCGCGCCGGCGAGTTCGACCGCGTGGCGGGTGCCCTCGACGTTGGCGATCTCCTGCGCTTCGGAGCCCGCGGTCATGTCGTAGATCGCGGCCAGGTGGAAGAAGTGATCGACCTCGCCGCGCAGGGTGAGCAGGTCCTCCTCGGAAACCCCGAGGCCCGGCTGGGCGAGGTCCCCAGCGATCGGCACCACCCGCGCTCCGTTGGGTCCGAAGGAGGTGCGCAGCTCCTCGAGGCGACCACGCGATCCCGCCCGCACCAGGGCGTAAACCGTCCCCTCGCGCTGCAGGAGTCGCTGGACCAGGTTGCGGCCGATGAATCCGGTCGCGCCGGTGACGAAGTAGTTCATCGCATGCAGCCTACCTCGACTTTGAGGCGAGCCAGCCCGTTTTCATAGACTGAGAAGAAGAAATGGCGGAGACGGCGACCTTGCAGATCGCAATGCCCGAAATGGGCGAGTCGGTCACCGAGGGGATCGTGCTCGAGTGGCACGTCGCCGAGGGGGACTTCGTCAACGAGGGCGACACCGTCGTCGAGGTCTCTACGGACAAGGTCGATGCCGAGGTGCCGGCGCCTGCGGATGGCGTCATTACGAAACTTCTCGTGTCGGTCGACGACGAGGTGCCTGTCGGGGCTCCGATGGCGGAGATGGAGCTGGGAGAAGGGACTTCCGAGGGCTCTGACGGCTCGGCTGCGGGTCCTGTCCCAGATGATGGGGGGGCGCTGCGGGCGGGGGCGTCCTCGACCCCCCCATCATCTGCGCCACCCGCAGGTGAGGCCGCTGGAAATACCGGCGGCTCCAATGGTGGCGACGGAGTTCGGGCGACTCCTGTTGCCCGGCGGATTGCTGAGGCTAATGGCGTCGACCTTGGCTCGGTTGCTGGTTCGGGACCGGGGGCGAAGGTGACCAAAGAGGATGTGCTTGCCGCTGGTAATGGGGCGGGCCCGGCCGCTGTGGGTGAGGAGAAGGCGCTGCGGGGGCCGGCGGCGATGTTGGCTCAGTTGATGGATGAGAGCCGGGAGGTGCCTACGGCTACTTCGTTCCGTGAGGTCGCCGTGGACACGCTGGACGCTAAGCGGAAGGCTCTCAATGGGCTGCTCAAAGAGCGTGGGATGAAGGTGTCGTTCACGCATTTGGTTGCTTGGGCGATCGTGCAGGCCGCTAAGGAGCATCCGGTTATGACTCGGGTGTTCGAGCGTCGGGACGGGAAACCGCTCGCGATCGAGAACGGGCCGGTCAACCTTGGGATCGCCGTCGACGTCGAGCGCAAGGACGGCTCGCACAGCCTGATGGTCCCCGCGATCAAGGGTGCTGAGGGCCTTGGCTTCGCCGCCTTCCACAGCTACTACGAGGACCTGATCACCAAGACGCGGGAGAACAAGCTCACCGCCGACGACTTCCAGGGCACCAACATCTCGCTGACCAACCCCGGCGGGATCGGCACCGTCGCCTCGGTGCCGCGCCTGATGAGCGGCCAGAGCGCGATCATCGCCACCGGCGCGATCGCCTACCCGCCGGAGTGGAAGCACGCCTCGCCGGAGCGCCTGCGCCAGATCGGCGTCTCGAAGACGATGATGCTGACTTCGACCTACGACCACCGGGTGATCCAGGGGGCCGAGTCGGGTGCCTTCCTGCGCAGCATCGAGCTGCTGCTGCAGGGCGAGAGCGACTTCTACGAGGCGCTCGCCGCCGATCTCGGGATCGACGCGGCGACGATCACCTCCTCCCACCCCGCCTCCGCCTCGGCGCCGCCGCTCGGCGCGCCCTCGGCGAGCGAGGAGATGGCGATCACCAGGACCCAGCCCGACGAGGAGCTGCTGCAGGCGGTGCAGGCGGCGACCTCGCTGCTCAAGGGCTACCGCACCCACGGCCATCTCGCCGCCCGCCTCGACCCGCTCGGCCGCGAGCCCAAGGGCGACCCGGCGATCCAGCCCGAGAGCCTCAACCTGACGCCGGAGCTGATGGCGCGGGTGCCGGCCTCGATCCTGCGCATCGG
>Ga0157374_10001221_pt1 | contig 21951 bp, 24 predicted proteins | sample M25metaG_FD_115308 | JGI IMG/M metagenome (GOLD analysis project Ga0157374, IMG submission 115308) | Miscanthus rhizosphere microbial communities from Kellogg Biological Station, Michigan, USA - M2-5 metaG | ecosystem: Host-associated > Plants > Roots > Rhizosphere > Soil | place: USA: Michigan... | reverse complement strand
TCCCCATACAGGAAAATTAAATGCATTGATATGAATGGCCACTCCTTCTTTCGGTACTAAAAGGTGATGACCCATGAAAGTACCAGCTTTGCTCAATGGTACCGGGTCACCATCTGTGCAATAGGGAAGATCCGGAAATTTTCTTCTCAGGGAAGCGTTGCTGAATAAATTTCCAAAGCCACCTTCAATGTCTATCCAGCTATCGGCTTTTGTAGCCCCGGTTTTGTAACTGACCTGGTAAAATTTTTCTTTTCTCTCATTGAGATAAACGGCCAGTGCACGCAACATTCTTCCCCTTTCGTGAAATGTCATTCTGCGCAATGCAGGGTTACCAACCCTCCTCCCATGGTCCAGTATCGAAGCAAAATCCAATCCTTCTGTCGAGGAGATCGCAATGTCATCGCCGGTAACTGCATCATAAAGGACCTGGCCATCGCCATCGCCTGTGATCCATCTGCCGGTGATATAATTACCCAATTTATTCATATTGTAAGGCGACCGTTTTAGAGTGTCAAAATTAGTTAAAACACTTCAGGCGTAATGATGCGGGACAGCTTATATCTTTGCAAAAAATTGATAAATGAAATTTGTTGCCCAATCTTTTTTTGTACTTCTGCTTATCAGCTGTAATAATTCAAATACTGCAACTAAAAAAAACAATAAAACTGAATCGGAATCGGATAGCCTGATGCATGAAATATTGAGGCAGCATGACATAGGAATGGCAAAAATGAACAAAATAAGCGATGCAAAAAATAGAATACAACACAGCCTTGACTCCATTTCCAAGCTCCCGTTTGATATTCAGAAAAAATCTGTGCAGTACAGGATGGGATTAGACTCGGCGTTTAACTGGCTGACATTTGCTGACTCCCACATGGAAACATGGATGAATGAATTTAATATGGACTCTTTAAAAGATGATCAGGAGAAGCAGATCAAATATTTCGAATCCGAGAAAATAAAAATTTCGCATGTGAATGATGAGATGATCAGTAGCCTGCGCAAAGCCGATTCTTTATTACGGAAAAAATAGTTAATTGGTTTGAATCTTCCAGTTCACTCCCCTTTCTTTTAAATAATTGATCACAAAATCAAAACAATTTTTATTTTTTCCCACTAATTCAGGGGGAAAAACACCTTTTTCCGTAAAGAGCTTTTTTGCCATTAAGTGAACAGCCGCCGTGCAGGTATAGCCCGTCGTCCGGCTCATAGAAGATGTTTTTGTCTTGGTGTCAAAATAGTCGAGCAAATTAAATTCGATGCGTTTTTGATGTTTATCTTTTTCTCCTTCAATGATCACTTTCATTACGGTTAGTTCTTCTTCCTCGGTGCCGAGTCGCCAGTCATTAAACAGAATTTTCGAGCAAAATTTCAATGGCGAAATTTTTACACCATCAATTTCAATTTCTTTTTCGTCAAAAAAACCGGCTTGCTTTAAGGCGATCACAAATTCTACATGTATAGGATATCTCAATGTTTTCTCTTTCATATTAGCGATATGCGACATGGTAAATAACAGGCTTCTAAGACCATCCGTATTGAAGGCCTCCAATGTGCCCACTTCTTCAAAATCCATGTATTCCCTTTCGCTAAGCGCAGGTTTTGTGACAATAAACCCGTTTTCTTTCAACCGGGCCGGCCTTGTGTATTCTTCTATTACATCAATGGGAGAAAAAGGTGCTTTGTATTCAAAGGGCTTTTTCCTGATCTTAGGCAAACCTCCGACATAACACTCGAAATTGGTGACGGTCATTTCTTCATTATAATGGCCCAGTATCAAATTACTCATACCCGGAGCTACGCCCACATCGGTGATCACCGTAACTTTTTTTTCTCTTGCCAATTTATCAAGTTGCAAAACATCCTCGGGAAAAAAAGAGATATCAGCGACATCCTTCCCGCAGTTGATGACAGTTTTTAAAGTGTCAAAACCCATAAAACCAGGAACGGCTGTAACAACAATATCAAACCCTTCCAGCCATTTTGGATACTTCTTATAGTCTTTAAGATCAGCCTGTTTGATTTGAATCGAGGGATCTCGTTCTTTTAATAGGTGAATGCTTTCTTCACTTACGTCAAAAGAAGTAACATCAAAGGATGAAGCAAGATCAATGGCCATTGTTCTGCCTACCATGCCTGCACCAAGAACAGCAATTTTCATTAGTCCGTTTTCTAAAACCTCCGGGCTGCAAAGATGCGGAAAAAAGTTCCAGAAGTTCAAGCGGTTTAAGGTTTCAGAGTTTAACAACCCAACTTTTGAAACTCCTCCTGGAACTTTGAAACTTTGGAACAAGGTTAAAGATGTTGCAATTTTTTTAGTGTTCTCTCATTTTCTACGTTACCGGTATTGAGAGTTGTTCCTGGTTCAAACAGCATGACCTCACATTCTTCTTTTGCATTAGGCCGATGTTCAACTCCCCTGGGGACGATGATAAACTCACCTTGATTGATAGTTATGATTTTGCTTTCAAATTCCATATCAAAGCTTCCTTTTACGACATAAAATAATTCATCTTCATGATCATGATGGTGCCAGACAAATGGCCCTTTGAACTTTACCAGTTTTACCATTTGTCCGTTCAACTCGCCCACAACTTTGGGACTCCATTGTTCTTTGAACAAAGAAAATTTTTCAGCAAGATTTATTTTTTCCATTTCTTGAAATTAACGTGATGAATAGAGTTACGACAGTATAAGTGTGCGACGCAACAGGAGCTCCATAGAATTAAAACTGCTGGTCACATAAAATAGAAACGTCTCATCCTTAGCCGGGCTCAGGACAAGACGCTTATTAACCCGTTTGGCTTCTTTAATAGAAAAATTGTTCTTTTACGATCTTACCGTCTTTTACTTCATAGAGAGCGATCTCGTCCATCTGTTTCCGTCCCATTCCTTTGTAGGTGCAATCCATGCCCATAGCTACGGCAATGTATTTACCAGCCACAATGGGTTCAGAAACCCAACCACCATGCATTTCTTCTACCATATTATTGAAATCTTCTCCTTTTTTGCGGATGGCATCGATCCCTTTTACAGATTGCATGCCGGGTGAATCTTTTGGTTCAATGCTTTCTGCGTCGTCGCTAAAAAGCTCCTGCTGGGCTTCCATCCACTTATTTTCCTGGAAAAGTTCATGAAGGCGGTTGGCCACTTCCTTTGTTGTCATTACTGCTTCCTGAGTTGCCATAACATAAAAATTTATATGGTTAAAAAAATTGGATAGATAAGCTACGATTTTTTAAAGCATTGCAAAAATTAAATTATTATGAAGGTAGAAATTGCATGATGGAAATAGCTTTATTAAATTCACAAACTGATGATCAAATTTGTTCCATGGCTGAGTCTGTTGGTCATAGGTTGCTCTGTCAGCAAAAACCCTCTACGCAAAGAAGTAAAGGCGCTTCAAAAAGGGACCATTAAAGACGACAGCAGCTATGTATATGCATTGCCTTATGAAAACAAGACAACACACTTGCTGATACAAGGGTATTTCAGCCATTTTTCTCATAGAGAGAGAGCAGCCCTTGATTTTAAAATGAAAAGAGGAACAAAGATTTTAGCGGCACGGGATGGCGTAGTGGTAAGAGTAAAGGAAGATGGAAACAAAGGTGGCCTGAATAAGAAGTACCGTCCTTATGGAAACAATATCGTTATACAACATGCAGATGGTTCGCGGGCAGGCTACTGGCACCTGCAATATAATGGCGCACTTGTAAATGTGGGTGATTCAGTAAAAACAGGGCAAGTAATAGCGCTAAGTGGCAAAACAGGATACACAGCACTTCCTCATTTACATTTTCTTGTCTGGACATTTAATAGCCGTGGCGAGTGGCAGCAGGTTCCTACACGGTTTCAAACATCCAAAGGAATAAAATACCTGCGGTCAATGAGAAAGTACCGGAGCACAAACCAATGAGCTATTTTTGAAAAAATTCTTCGTTGTCTCTACCGGAAATCTGGCAGCAATTTGTTGCAAACATAAAGGAAACACGTTGGCAGGAATGGGTGAGCACAGCGACCCAGGTCGCAAGCGTCTGGTATGCCAGGAAAAACAATGTCCTTGTTTATCCTACAGGCATCATTGGAGTCCTGCTAGCGGCATACGTTTATTTTTTTCAAACACATCCTCCTCTATATGCAGATGCTTCTTTGAACATTTATTATTTTGTAATGAGCGTCTACGGGTGGTATAATTGGGTGCAAAAAAAAGATGCTGAACATTATACCTATCCGATAAAATGGTGCAATAGAAATGAACTACTTTTTGGAATTGGGTTTTTTATATTTTTCTGGATAGTTATTTATTTTGTTCTTGTCAAATTCACCAATAGCAATACACCGGTACTTGACTCATTAGTTTCCGGATCTGCTGTAACTGCTATGTGGTGGATGGCAAAAAGAAAAATTGAAAACTGGATTGCATGGATATTTTCCAATATTGTTGCTATTCCTCTTAATTTCTATAAAGAGCTGATGCTTTTTACCTTAATGTATGTTTTGTTCCTGGTATTAGCCTGGATGGGATTTGTAGAATGGAAAAAAAAGGTGGCTGTTCAAAAACAACCACCTTGATCCAGAGCCATGTTTACTGGCACGATGTGATCATTCTTCTAACTAATCGGAATCTCCTGGCTCTCTGATTCTTTGCCCGGAACAATCGGTAAGCTTACCTGCAATACACCATCAATGTACTTTGCAGTAATTTTTGTCGCATCAATAGCCTCATCCAATGTAAACGACCTTTCAAATGCTCCGCGGCTATATTCCCTTCTCACCCACTCGGGTCTTGGAAATCCTTCAGGCGGTAAATAAGAAACCGTGAGCTCATTTCCTTTTACGTTCAGGTGAAAATTTTCCCTGATTCGACCAGGGGCAAAGACCAGCATTTCGTAGCTGTTCTCTGCTTTGTAAATGTTTACAGCAGCTCTTTGCATGAAACGGATAAGCTGGTGCTGTTGCCTGCTTCCGGAATAAGCGCCTTTTGCGGCTTCGCGGGCAATAGGATCACGAAAGCCCGCACATGACTGATTGTAGTACATGTTTTTCTTTTTTGAGTTAAAAAATATTGTTCATAAAAAGCAGACGAATGACTTCCCGGTATATTTTAATATAGAAAGCCAGCAACCTATTAACTTGCTGCCGAATGCTTAAAAAAATTGTCGTTATAGGCCCTGAATCAACTGGCAAAAGCAGTTTGTGTAAACTACTTGCTGAATATTATCACACTTTGTGGTGCCCGGAATATGCGAGGGAATATTTGACAGCTCATGGCATGAACTATACCTATGAAGATCTGCTGACCATTGCAATGGGACAAATTGAACTGGAAGAGAAATATGAAAGAGAGATCAGGGGTCAGGAGTTAAGAGTCAAATCACAGCCAGATTTACTCACGATTGACGACTCACGATTGACGACTCACTCATCACTCACCACTCACCACTCACTGCTTTTTATAGACACCGACATGTACGTAATGAAAGTCTGGTGCGAGTTTGTTTTTGGGAAATGTCACCAGTTTATTTTAGACCAAATTGGAAAAAGAAAATATGATCTTTATTTGCTTTGTGATATCGATCTTCCATGGGCGTACGACGAATTGCGTGAGTATCCCGATCCGGGACCAAGGCAACAGCTTTATGAGATGTATAAAAGCCTTATGGAAAACCAGTCTACGCCCTGGGTCGAAATAAATGGAAATTATGAACAGCGGGTTCAAAAAGCAATTAATGCCGTCGAGGGCTTGGTAAAGCAATGATCAGTTCTCAGTACTTTCGTTTTTAATGCGATCATTTTTTCAAAGACATCATCGTATACTTTTTTATTTTTCCTGGATCATTTTGGGATTAATTCAATCACGATCTACGGAGCTATTGGATGATGAGGCTTACTATTGGGTATATTCAAAATTCTTAGACTGGGGTTATTTTGATCACCCGCCCATGGTGGCTTTGCTGATAAAGATGGGATACTTCATTTTTCAGAATGAACTCGGTGTCCGTTTATTTTTTCTTTTGCTCAATGTACTTTCATTATTCCTTATCGAAAGACTGATTGAGAAGAAGGGCTCTTTTCTTTTTTATACGATCGCATTGTCACTGGCAGTATTGCAGCTAACCGGTTTTGTAGCTGTTCCTGATACACCGCTAATTTTTTTCACAGCATTATTTTTTCTGGGTTATCGAAGATTTCTTCGCCAGACTTCTTTGTTAAATACTTTTTTACTTGGTGTTGTCGTTGCCGCTTTGTTGTATAGTAAGTACCATGCTGTATTGATCGTTTTTTTTGTGCTGCTCTCAAATTTGAAGTTATTTCGATATTATCAAACTTACCTGGCGGGAGTAATTGCTTTTTTGTTTTTTGTTCCGCATTTATTATGGCAATATCAACATGACTGGATCAGTTTCCGTTATCACTTATTTGAAAGCAATGTAAATCCGTACAAATTTTCTTTTACTCTTGAATATATCGGCGGCCAGATTCTGTTAGCTGGCCCCCTGGCAGGTATCATTCTTTTACCTGCTGCTTTTTTTTATCGTTCCAAAAACGTTTTTGAACGAGGATTGAAATTTACTCTTGCTGGTATTTATCTTTTTTTTCTTTTAAGCTCATTCAGGGGAAGAGTGGAAGGTAACTGGACGTCGCCAGCAATCGTCCCTCTGGTTGTTTTAAGTCATAATTTCCTAGCTGAAAAATCAACATGGCGAAAATGGCTGTTACGGTTATTACCTGTGACCATGATCCTTGTCCTGTTTGCAAGAATCGTGATGATCGTTGACATATTGCCGGTAAAGGCGATCAGGGAGCGATATCATGGCTGGAAAGATTGGCCCCGGGAGATGAAAGAGAAAACAAAAGGGCTGCCTATTGTATTTGAAAACTCATATCAACGGGCATCTAAGTATTGGTTTTATACCGGTCAAATGTCTTATTCTTTAAACTATTACAGGGAACGCCGGAACAATTATAACTTCTGGCCAATCGAAGATTCTTTACTGGGAAAGCCTGTTTACATTCTTGACATTCATAATCCCGATTCATTTCAAACGAGAATACCCGTGGCCATCGGTGACTTGAATTATAAATATGATCCTGCATTTGCAAGTTTTGCCAAAGTGAAACTTATTCCTTCGGAAAAAATCATTAGGGTCAAAGAGAATTTTCCTTTTCCAATCGATATACATACGGAGCTTCCCCCAAAATATTATAACTATATCATTTCGCACCCTGAGTTAAAAATTGAAATGGTTGTGGGTGTCTTCAATAAATATGGCTGGTTAGAAGATCTTCCTGTATCAAATAGTTTACATGACTTAGTACAAAAACCGGCAGAATTAAAATTCGATCCGCAGTTGCCGAAGGGAAATTATTATCTTATTTTTTCCATTCTTCATAGTGGTACTGTCACGGCTACTCACAACAGCGAAAAAATAAAACTTGTCATTGACTGATCATTTTTTTGAAAGAATGTTGTTGACAATTTTTTGAATATCTGGATCAGCCTGCAGATTATTCATTTGTCGCAATATCCACCCGGACCTGACAGAGACATACCTGGAAACAGGCTTTACTGAATAACGGCGTGGGTTTGGAAGACAGGCTGCGATCATTGCCGCTTCCTGCCTGGATAAGTTAGCGGCAGATTTAGTGAAATATTTTTGTGAAGCTTTCTCAATACCGAAAATTCCATCGCCCATCTCTGCTACGTTCATGTATACTTCAAGAATTCTTTTTTTACCCCATATCTTTTCGATCATAAAAGTGAAATACACTTCCAGCGCTTTTCTCAGCCAGCTCCGGCCCTGCCATAAAAAAACATTTTTTGCCGTTTGCTGACTGATAGTACTGGCTCCGTGCATCGATTTGCTTTTCTGGTTATGCTTCATTGCTTTTTCAATGGATTTGAAATCAAAACCATTGTGATCAGGAAATAGTTGATCTTCAGAAGCAATAACCGCCAGTTTTGCATTGACCGACATTTGTTTTTTGTTTACATAATCTCTTTTCAAACCATGCCCTGTTAACAGGCTTGAAAGCTGCGTAATGGTAAGGGGAGGATCCATCCATTTTAGCAAGATGATGTAAACAAACTGTGCGATGAAAAGAATGAGGAACAAGCGCTTGATAAAACGCCAGAATTTCGGGAAAAAACCTGTTTTTTTCATAGAGCGTCATTTCAATTTGTCTGCGTACAACAACAAGCCCCAAATGAGGGCAATGCCAAAGCCAATTAAGATCAGCCCGTTTACACGGTTAATGATATGAATGTTATGTGGTGTTAATTTCTTCCTGATCTTACCTGCCAACATCACTTTAGCAATATCTGTAGAAAAAACGATAGCAAGACAAACTATAAAAAGTACCAGCTTTTGTTCAAGAGTATGATTTATGAAGGTCGAGGAAGCGGTTAGCCAAAAAAGAAATACAGCGGGATTTAACGTGTTCATTGCGTAGCCTGATAAAGCAATTTTTGCATAATCACTTTTTCGGAATTTCATAACGATCTGTTTGCCTTCCTCATTCACTTGAATTTTCTTAAAAAAAAGAAAATAAACGCCCAAAGAGATCAAAAAAATACTCCCGGCAATTCCGATCGGTTTTCTATGAGTACTGATAGCACTAAATAACTCTGTAAAAACATTGCTGATCAAAACCATTGTAATATCACTGGCGGAAACCCCAATAATAAATGCCATGCCCCCGGTATGGCCGTTGTTCAAACTCTGCTTAAGAATAGAGAACATAACCGGGCCTACTGAAATGCTCAGCAAAAGTCCAAGAGTTATTCCTTTGAGCAGTACCTCCAGCATAACATAAAAATGTAAATAGAATACTTCTATCGGGGAACGAAGCTAATGATAATGGAGAAAAATCGGTTTACCACAATCTTAATTAGCAGAAGGACATTTATAGGATTGCAGGTTGAAACTGAAGTAGATCATAGCCGTTATAAACTGATCTTTGTTTGTTTCCACCCCGCGCTGACGTCCTTTAATACCAATCGGGGTTCCTAATTCGTAGGATCTGTCCGAAAGCAACAACCCGGGTGAGGGGCTGCCGTCCGGCAAAGGAGGAAATACCGCCGGATCAACATAAGTTTTGCTCACGTCATCCAGGTAATCAGTCGTTGTAAAGCGATGAGTTATCTCAAGACCGATGTTGAATCTTTCATTGAAGGCGTATTTTATTCCTACACCAATAGGAAAACAAATAGCCATTGAACTATAGGGTTTGCGATCAGGATATAATGAACTACCCTGTCCTTCTGTTCCCAATGGTCTCAAAAAATATTTTTGCCCCTGCAAATAGGCATAAGGATCATAGCTGAAAACACCAACACCCAATGAAACATAAGGAGTAAAATTAAATTCCGGGTCACCAGGTAAAAAACGGAAGAAATTAAAATCTCCCCGCAAAGAAAGCTCCCAGACATTTGTATTGAAGCTCAGGTTGCGTGTGAGCATAAATTCATTATGCGTATTATAAATATCGGAATAACCCAGCTGTGCATAATTTGCCACTATCCTGGCAGCGATATAGTTTCCAAAATTTTTTCGAAAGAAAATACCTGCAGCAATTTTTGGCCGGTTCAATTTGGCTCTTGTATTCAAATCGCCAAAATAGTGACCCGCACCCACTCCTATTCCGAATTCACCTTCCTGCACAACAGGTTCCTGGGCGTGAATATTTGTGGTGAAAATGGAAAAGGCTACAAAGAATACCGCCGTTAACCGCTTCATACTTGCAAAATAAGATTTCAAAATTAGTATAACGTAAAAATCAAGCTTTTATTTATAAAAAATTGGTTTTTAAACGGAGTCGTGGATTTTCGATTGATTATTTTAATGTGTTCATCCTACAATAATTATAATTAATTCCTTCTATCAAGTCCCCAGGTCAGCTTGTTGCGAAGTGTTTGCAGAAAATTATTTTCGTTGAGCCGGATGAGGTTAAGCATAAAGGATTCCTTTCTGACAGCCAGCTGAACGTCTTTAGTTATAATTTCTCTTCTTGAGTCAAGGGAGCAAATCGCCTGATCGGAGCGGCTTTCAATTTCAAAAGAAATAATGTTATCATCCGGAACCACAATAGGTCTTACGTTTAAATTATGGGGTGCCACAGGAGTAATAACAAAACTGCCGGACTCAGGAAAAACGATCGGGCCATTGCAACTTAAAGAATACCCTGTTGAACCGGTGGGAGTGGCGACTATCAAACCATCTGCCCAGTAAGTATTCAAAAACTCTCCATTAAGGTACGTATGTATTTTGATCATGGGAGCAATATCCTGTTTATGAATAGCAAACTCATTTAAGCCATAAGGCACGTCGCCAAACAACGGAAGATTTGAATCGAGATGAATAAGAGTACGTTTGTCAACAACGAAGGAATGGTTGACCAGCGATTTTATCGCTGTTTTTACTTCATCGCGGCCAATGCTGGCTAAAAAACCAAGACGACCAAAATTGACACCCATTACCGGGAGATTGTGACCGCGAACAAGAGTCGCTGTATCAAGCAGAGTGCCATCCCCACCAAGACTAATAATGGCTTGTATTTCACTGGTCAGGTGTTCCGAAGAATGAAAGACTTCTGCATCCGGCGGTAATGCAATTGTATTTTTTATCTGTTCAAAATAAGAATGGAAAATAAGAGGCTGAAGCTTTTGATTTTTTAACTCATCGAAAAATAACTGAAGATCCTGCCGTTGATTTTCATCCATTACACGACTGTAAACGGCTACTTTCATTAATTTTTAAAAATTGGTCTTCTTGTGTAAATATAAACCGTTTTGTCCTATCTGGTTGAAACTCCATTCAAGCCTGATATTTACATCGTAGATAGTAACAATGTCAATTCCTGCTCCTCCCGAATATAACATGCGATTTGTAAGAGAATTGGGACCAGGTTGAGGATTGTAAGCATAGCCTGCATTTCCATAAATCTTTCCATAGATGCGGAAAGGAATATAGTTGATGCTCTGGCGCTTTGATATTGAAAGAGGGATATTGAATTTAAAAAGCTCTTTTGAAATCGTAGTTTTTAAACAACCACCCGCTACTCCATCTACTACATAGTATTCATAACCCTGCATGGCTAACTGGTTATAACCCAGTAAACGTGTATTAATAAATGGTTGTTTAAAAGGTAGTTTTAAATTGGCTGCTGTATTAACGCTTAAGTATGTTTTGGGAAAGATTTGCCAATAGTTACCGGTGAGAACGTTGAATTCCCACACATTTACTATATGGTTAAATCCCTTTTTCGAAAAGCCTATTTCCGTTTCAAAACCTTTTAATGGATAAGGAATGTAATCTACATCATGAAAGCTCATTGTGTAGTACAGTTCAGGATAACGTATCTTATTGAGACCCGAAGGAAAATAACTTGGATTGAGTTTTACAATGGTATCCTCAATTTTTTCTTCGGTGTAAGCGATACCAAAGCGATGCCTGGTTTTTACAGCCCGGCGATAAGTAAGTTCAAGATTTGTTCTGAAAAATGACCGGATGAAATTATTTGTGTCTTTGAGAAATACTTCCTTATTGTCAATCGTATTATAATTTACTTCCCGGTTTTTGCCCAGGGCAAACCCAAATTTTGCTCCCCATTTCATCCTTTTATCAAAATAAAGGCGATCGTAATTCATTGAGATCTGCCTTGTGTATCCGCTCATGAACCAAATATTCAACTTGTCATTATAACCCGTGACATTATTGTAAATAAGTTTTACTCCATAATTCACCCTATCCATACTGGCTTTGTGCTGTACCAGCCATTGATTGAAATTCCGGTCAACCACTTTGAAATAAGGTACAGGGAATATGTACCACCTTTCTTTTACATCGACCAGGACATCTACAAAGTAACCATCGAAACTTTTCAATGCAACTACTACTTCATGAAATAGCGTGGTATTCATCAATTGTCTGCGTGCATCCTCAAATTTTTTTACTAATTGCGGGAGCTGAAAATGGTCGCCTCCCTTGAACGGTATCTCCCGTAGAATAACAGAACCCTTGGTTTTTCTGTTTCCGACAATGATAATATTGCGAATGATAAATGGCGCGGTAACCTGGTCGCCTGTTTTAATTTCGGTGTTGGTTGTGTCTGAAGAAGGAACAAGATGATCGCCCTGGTTCTCTTGTGCACCTGCTTTGCAAAGGATAGCGGACAGGGCAAGCGTGACGAGATATATATTTAACCTTTGCATCCAGGCAAACTCTAATAACTAAATTAATGGGTTCATTGAAACAGGTAAAGAAGCGGGAAATCGGTCTATATTTTCAGGTAGTTCATCAGGTTATCATAATTTGTTCTCAGTTCGTTCTCAAACAGCTCTTCACCAAAATAATATTTTACGTTATACTCGTGTCGCTGAAAGGTAGATACAATATCTGAGATTTCCAGTTTGTTTACCTTTATCGTTACTTCCATCAACCCGGTTTCAGGGGCAACATTGGTATTAAGCTGTTTTATCTGTGCATCATTCGCTTCAACCAGCCTGCTTATTTCATTGAAAGAATAATTTTTGCTCTCTATCTCCAAAACAATTAAACCACCAGGCTCATTCAAGCTCATAAATTCCGAAGAATATTTCAACAGATCTGCGTAAGTGACGACTCCTATTAGTTCGCTTTCTTCCCCTATAATAGGTACTACTGTCAAACCATTCTGAACAGCCACTTGTATCGCTTTTAGCACGTGCTCACCTTCTTTAACCGAGGGGTTGGAAATAGACTGACTAAATTGTTCCAGTGTAGAGTGGTCATTTTCTGCCTGCGCTAAATCGCTCTCACTGATCACCCCTATATATTTGTCGCCATCCACAATCGGCAGGTGCTCCACGTGATTTTCATTCATTAGTTCAAGGGCCTGGTATACCTTATCAGAGAGGCGGAGGTATGGGAGAGTTTGAGTTTGTAAATTTCCTGTTAACATGGATAGCGGCATTTAGCTTGTCAGACAACAATTTTCAGACAACTGTTGCAGGTTCATTTTGTTTTTTCAAAAATTTATGCAAAATGACATTGAATTCATCCGCCACTTCCATCATGGGGGCATGACCGCATTTGTCAATAAAATAAAGCTCGCTGTTTGGTATCAGGCGGTTAAACTCCCGGGCTACAAATGGCGGCGTAATTGTGTCATTATTGCCCCATATTAATAACGTCGGTTGTTTGATTTGATTGAGTTCCTCGCCCAAATTATTTCTGATAGCACTTTTGGCAAGCGCTATGATCTTAATAACCTTTAAACGGTTATTGGTCAATTCAAAAACCTCATCAACTAACTCTTTGGTAGCCATTTTAGGATCGTAAAAAGTCAATTCAGTTTTTCTTTTGATATAATCATAATCCCCTCGTTTGGGGTATGAATCTCCCATTCCGTTTTCAAACAGGCCAGAACTACCGGTAAGAATGAGTGATTTTATCTTTTCCGGATGTTTTAATATGTGAATCAGTGCAACATGGCCACCTAAAGAATTCCCCAATAAATGAACGTCGCCATATCCTCTTGCATCAATAAACCTGTTTACAAATCTTTCCAATCCGCTTACTGATGTATGAAGAATGTCCAACTCAAACAAGGGCAATAAGGGCACTACGACTTTGTTGTGATGCCGGAAGTATTCGATCAGGTCGGTGAAATTGCTCATAGCACCAAATAACCCATGCAGGAGAACCAGCGGCTCTCCCTGGCCTTCTTCTATATACCTGAATTTATCCTGTTGTTTGATAATATATTCCATGGGTCTCAGTCAATATAATTCTTTATCGCTAAAATAATTGATTTACTGCAAATAAAATACCCTTTGCAGTGTTATCGTTTGGTTGCTTGCACAAAGATACTGGCAGAAACATTTTTTACAGGAATATATACTTTACCGCGACGCAATTGTCAGAATTTTTAAATCAAACTGATATTTTTTCAGGGATTCTGCTAAAAAAACCTTCCAATTGGGTGAACATATCCTTAAAAAATGGGATCACGGAAGCAAAACCGTCTATTGCTTTAGGCCCCCATGGTTGGATAAAGGAATAAGTAACAGAGGCTTTGATGGTTTCAGATTTGATAATCTTTACCTGGTTTGCATAAAAAAGAAGAACACTAAAGATCGTTATATAGATCACGGCGTAAAGGATGATACCTCCTAACCTGTTGGCCCAGCCCAGCATCATTGCCTCCGTGAGTTTTTGAATTGCCCTGGCGCCAAGCCGTATTATGAGCACTACCACTATAAAAACAATGGCAAACGAAATAACGGGCAACCATTTATCTGAAACTTTTACTGAATGTCCCAGGTGGTTTGCCACGACTGCTGATAATTTAATAGCTGCGGCTAAACCAATGATAATTGAGATCAGTGAAAAAACTGCGACAATTAGCCCACGGCGGTAACCCTGGACAAGAGCCAATACTATTAAAATGACAAAGATGATATCAATGATCATGAAGTGTAGGATTAGGCCGACTTCACTTGCTCAACAATTCCTTTACTGTGGCGGAGATTGTTTTACCATCTGCTTTACCGGACAATTTTTTTGTAGCGGCCCCCATCACTTTTCCCATATCTGCTGATGATGTAGCCCCGGTTTCTGCAATGATTTTTTTTATTTCCAGTTGTAATTCTTCAGTCGATAATTGGGTTGGTAAAAATTTTTCTATTACCTCAATTTCTTCCTGTTCCTTCTGTGCAAGATCGGTGCGCTTTTGCTGTTGATATATTTCCAACGAATCCTTACGCTGCTTCACCAACTTTTGTAAAAGTTTTATTTCATCATCTTCTTTCAGCTCTCCGCCTGCGCCCTCAGAAGTTTTGGCTAAAAGGATCGCCGCTTTTATTGCTCTTAATCCGCGAAGGGATTTTTCATCTCTTGCAAGCATGGCAGTTTTCAGATCGGCCATAATTTTTTGTTCAAGGCTCATGATTGATATTTTGTAAATATTAGGAAGCTTTATTTTCTTTTATCTGCTGGGTTTTAAATTTACTATAAAAAGTTTTCGCAAATTTTTTCATTTCCTCCACCGTTTCATTTTGTTTTGTTGCTCGCCCGTACGAATCCGCCATTGTCATCATTGTTTGATAAAAAAAATCACCCATTTCGTCTACCATCATATCCTTTGTCCAAAGATCGATTCGCAAAGCGGTCTTTTCACTTCCATCCCAGAAGGAAAGCATCATGGCTTTTGCTTTTTGTGCATGTTCCGCTGTTGTATCCGATGCAGTCCAATTTATTGATTCGGGTACGCGGCTTTCATCCATCTGCACGTTAATTGTTATAGTTGATTTGCTCATAATGGCCAATTGAGCGGCAAAGGTAACCAATCAGTTAACTGCTTTCAGAATACTTTGCCACAACAATTCAGCAGTTCGCTGCCATGAATACCGGGCAGCAATTATCTTTCCTTTTTCAATTAATTCTTTTCTCAACTTTTCATCTTTGTAGATGAGCATCATCTTCCCGGCGATGTCTTCAAAATTTTTTGCATCGGCATATAAAGCTGCGTCTTTTGCAATTTCTTCCATAGAAGAACCAAAAGATGTAATTACGGGTATGTTGCATTTCATGGCTTCCAAAACAGGGACCCCAAACCCTTCAAATAATGATGGATACACCAATGCATACGCAGACCCGGTAATCTTTACAAGATCATCTTCGCTTAAATACCCTAACATTATTACATCTTCTTTAAACTTATACTTTTTTAAATTTTGGATGAACGAATCATATTTCCAGGCAAGGCGGCCTGCCAACACCAGTTTCATATTGCTCTTTTGCCTTTTTTTAAAAATTGAAAAAGCTTTTAGCAAATTCACGAGATTTTTCCTTGGATGGATAGCTCCTATATAGAGAAAGTATTCAGCACTACCTGTATATTTTTCCTTTGTTGCTTCAGCAATTTCAATAGTTACAGGTTTAAAGATTTCTTTGGCTGCACTGTACACCACATTTATTTTTTCCGGGTCTGTTTTGTAGTGGTTTGAAATATCCTTTTTTGAAAACTCAGAAACAGTGGCTATTGAGCTTGCTTTTTGAAGAAACTTTGGGATATACTTTTTAAAAAAATATAAATGCGATCGCTTGATATGAGATGGATAATGTAAAAAAGCGATATCGTGGACTACCAGGCATTGTGGCGTGGTGGTTTTTAAAGAGCATAGTCCATCGACGGAAACAAAAACGTCGACTTTATGTTTTTTTAATACTGAAGGAATTTTTATATCATACCAATACTTCCAAAGCAGGGGATGGCGGGCAGGCGGTCCCACAATCACGGGAGTAATATTTGATGAAAAAACAAATCGCTTATCAAATGGCCTGTCGAAAATAAAAATGAATTGATGCTCCGGATAGTTGTTGGTGAGGTATTTAAAGACCTCAAAAACAAAATAACCATAACCCTCTAAATAATTGGAGAGCAAAAACCTGGTATTTACTGCTATTTTCATTCTGTTTTCAAAGATAGAATCATAAGTTTTTCTCCTTTTATTCCTCTTTTTTGACAAAAATCCTGACTTACCAGATCATTTGCTTCTTTTTAGAAAAGATTATAAAATATTTTCGGAGATATACTCACTGTTAGTAGTAAAAAACAACTCAATTAATTATTAAAGTACTTTCATTTTTAGCTGTTGTGGACCCCGGATTCTTCAGACAGCGACTGTATAATTGGTAGGTATAATCACAGCACACATTCATATATTACGGAGCTGTAAAACAGGAAGTTTTACAATTGATTCGGATACACGATAAGTGTAATTTTATAGTGAGTTTCAATATCTTTTGATCAAAACTATCGTCCCATGAAAAAACTGTACAATTGCTTTTTAAAAATAATTCTTTTTCTTTTTATGGTGGCAGTCTTTAATCGGGGATATTCTCAATGTCCAAATGGGCAGACACCTGGTGCAACTGCCTATGATACGACAATCAAATTTGGAGCTGGTATAGTTGCCACGCAATTCAAGTTTCCAAAATTTGATCCTCAGACCGGAATGGTTACCTGCGTAAATCTTTGTGTTACCATCAAAGGAGTAATTGATTCGGTTGCATTGGAAAATTTTTCAAGCGCTCCTCAAACAGGAAGCTATAGTTACTCAAGAAGAGATACGGTTAGCGGGCCAGGGATCCCGACCTTTTTGACCAGCGGTACAAACGATTTAAATTTTGGCCCATTTCCGCTTGATGCCTACGATGGCGTTTTAGGTTCAGGTCCGGATTTTTATTCAGCCGGTTCAGACACAGTTTTAACAAAGGTACTCTGTGTAAGCATCAATGATTCGGCAACCATAGCTGATTTTTATGGCACCGATAGTGTGATCTACAATTATCATATAAACGCCAGTGCGGGATGGGGTGTTACCGGTGGCAGTGCAGCGGCCTTTGTATTAAGCTCGGCCTTGGTCAATTTTCATTTCTCCTATTGTACCTGCCCTTCGGCTACCTTGCCTTTAAATATTCGTTCATTCAATATCAGAAAGGTAAATACAGACAAGGCTGAAATAACCTGGAGTGGTTTTGATAATCCCAATGCCAGTTATCATTATGAGATAGAAATGAGCCGCAACGGAAATAATTTCACTTCAATAGGTACTCAATCGAAAACTGAATTTGAGGCTAATGGATATAGATTTCTTTATACGGCCAAAGACGGAAGTGGAAATTATTACTTCAGAGTAAAGCAGGTTTATTCAAGCGGTTATGTTCGGTTTACCGATATCAAATCGATTGAGCTTGAAAATACAGATAAACCAAAAATAAATATATTTCCTAATCCTTCGAATGGTGTTGTTGGTATCAAATTTGCGAATATTTCTTCTGGAAAATTTTTGATACAGATTTCCAATACACAAGGTCAGACAGTTTTCAGTAAAGAGGAAGAGATTATTGGTGATGGAGTCAGGTACATTACGACGTTACAGAGAGGTATGTACTGGTTGAGGTTAATCGATGTAACGAGCCATCTGTCTTGTGTCAATCAACTTTTAATTAAATGACCTCTTAGGTGGAAGAGGATGGTGGCTTGTAAAAGGGGCCTTGGTTCGGGGCCCCTTATCTTTTACCCCATTTCATTATAATATCCCATCTGATAAGCTGTTAGCTTTCTTTTCTCTACATTTGTTGTTAATACACTCTTATGGAATATAATACGGTAGCTCACATGGAATATAATACGACAAGAAACTACTTGATTATGCGTGAGTATGGTCGCCATATTCAAAAGATGATCGAATACCTCCTCACTATTGAGGACCCTGAACAACGTCAGAAAAACACCCAGGTGGTCATTGAACTCATGGGGTTTTTAAATCCACACCTGAAAAATGTGGAAGATTTTCGCCACAAACTGTGGGATCATCTTTTTCTTGTATCGGATTTTAAACTTAATGTAAAATCACCGTACCCAATTCCCACAAGAGAGACATTAAAAAGTAAACCGGATCCACTTCCCTATCCTAAACGGCATCCCAGGTTTTCCCATTTAGGCAAAAATCTGGAAGTCATAATTCAGAAAGCTTTAAAAGAAGAAAATCCTGAGAAGCGATTGGGTTTTGCCAATGCAATTGCTTATTACATGAAACTCGCTTATAACAACTGGCATAAGGAGCTTGTACATGACGATGCTATACAAAGCGAGCTAACCAATATAACCGAAGGTCAGCTGGAATTTACAAATACTCCATTTGTAAAAGCTTATCGCCCTCAACCGGAAAATCGTGGTTACGGGAAGCAAAGGGGCAAGTTTCAACAGCGCGGCGGTGGGGGTGGACGTCGTAATGATCGTGGAGACCGTGGAGACCGTGGAGATCGTGGTGGTGGCGGAGGTCAATTTAAAAAGAAAAGATACTGAGCAGGTGTATTAAGTTTATTAAATGTAAAGTTGATTATTAGAAATAGTCAGCTTTTTTTGTTTTTACCTGTAATTTCATCCTATACTTTCAATTTACTGGAATGCACTCTTTCGAAGTTAATGGCGGTAGAAAATTATCAGGGGATATTATTCCACAAGGTGCCAAGAATGAAGCATTGCAAATCATCAGTGCAGTAATGCTGACTCCCGAAAAAGTTACTATTACAAACATTCCGGATATTCTTGACGTAAATCTCCTGATCGAATTACTGGGAGAAATGAATGTGAAGATCGACAGGCCAGAAAGAGATACCTGTATTTTCCAGGCAAATGATGTTGATATAGATTATTTACATAGCGAAACATTCAGAAAAAAAAGTGGTCGATTACGCGGCTCTGTCATGCTGGCAGGTCCCATGTTAGCACGATTTCGAAAAGCATTTATTCCAAAACCTGGTGGTGATAAAATTGGACGCAGAAGACTGGACACGCACATTATAAATTTTGAAAGACTCGGGGCTTCGTTTGATTACCATTCAGAAGATGGATTTTTTCATTTGGTAGCTCCCCATCTCGCGGGAACTTTTTTATTGATGGATGAACCTTCTGTAACTGGTACCGCTAATCTTATTATGGCAGCGGTAATGGCCATTGGAAAAACAACAATTTACAATGCCGCCTGCGAACCCTATGTACAGCAGCTATGCAAAATGCTAAACAAAATGGGAGCGAAGATCGACGGTATTGGAAGTAATCTTTTACATATTGAAGGCGTTAACTATCTCGGGGGAACCGAACACCGCATGCTGCCGGATATGATCGAAGTAGGATCATTTATTGGCCTGGCAGCTATGACACAAGGCCAGATCACTATAAAAAATGCTGGTCTCGATCATATTGGGATCATTCCTGAAAAGTTTCAGCAGCTTGGCATTCAGATGAATTTTGTGGGTGATGATCTTCACATCCCTTCTCAGGATGTATACGAGGTTCATCATTATCTTGATGGGGGAGTGCTCACCATTTATGATCACCCATGGCCCGGTTTTACGCCTGATTTACTTAGTATCGTTTTGGTTACAGCCATCCAGGCAAAGGGCAGCGTATTGATCCATCAGAAAATGTTTGAGAGCCGGCTGTTTTTTGTAGACAAACTAATTGACATGGGTGCACAGATCATTTTATGCGACCCACATCGCGCTGTAGTTATTGGTTTGGAGAGAGAACAAAAATTGCGCGGTATTACCATGAGTAGCCCAGATATACGTGCCGGGGTTGCTTTGCTTATCGCTGCCTTAAGTGCAGAAGGAAAAAGTGTGATTCAAAACATCGAACAAATAGACAGGGGATATCAATATATTGATGAGAGATTAAGAAAGTTAGGGGCAGACATAAAGCGTATTTAAATATTGATCTATCGATCTCTGTCATCAATTATCAATTCAGAATTTCTTTCACATCTTTGCGCATGGCTTCCACTAACAAGATCATTATCATTACAGCTCCCTCCGGGGCCGGGAAGACTTCTATTACACATTATTTATTAAAAAGGATCCCACAAATAAGTTTTTCTGTTTCAGCCGCGACCCGCCAGCCAAGAGAGTTTGAAAAAGATAAAGTGGATTATTATTTTATCTCACAACAGGAATTTCAGCAAAGGATCCAGCACAATGAATTTGTAGAATGGGAAATGGTATATGAAGGAAAATATTATGGCACTCTGAAGTCAGAATTGCAAAGAATATGGGACATGAAAAAGATCCCATTGCTGGATATTGACATAAAAGGAGCCATTCACGTACAGCAACAATATCCCCAAAACTGCCTTATCATTTTCGTAGAACCTCCTTCTGTTGATGAATTAAAAAAAAGATTATTACAAAGAGGAACAGAGACCGAAGAAAGCTTTCAGGCAAGGATCAGCAAGGCAAGCTATGAGATCTCTTTCAAACACAGCTTTAATAAGGTTATTGTGAATGATCAGCTCGAACGCGCCTGTAAAGAAGCCGAAGAAATTGTAACTGAATTTATAATGCAATAATTCGTTCGGCTCTTTCATTAGAGTGATCAGTAGTTTATCTTTACAGTCCCATGTTTGACGCCAAAACGATTATATGGTTTGTGATCACCTTGCTGCTAATGGGTTTTTTTGCAGGGATTGAGATGGCTTTTTATAGTGCCAATCGCCTGGGTATTGAATTGAAAAAGAAACAGGGAACAGCTGCGGGCAGGCTACTTGGTCAATTTACCGAATCACCGGTTCGTTTTTTAGGTACTACGCTCATTGGTTTTAATATATTCCTGATCTTCTTCAGCCTGGAGGTTTCTACAGTAATGCGACCCGCATGGGCCTATCTTGAGAAAAAGATCAATCAGCAAATACCAGGCACTGTTGACATTATCGTCGAAATCATCATCGCCACCTTTATTGTTGTCATTTTTGCGGAATTTATACCAAGGGCCATATTCCGTGCACGGAGCAATACCTTGCTTAGTAAGATGGCAGTGGTGATCGATTTTTTTTATCAGATGTTCTATCCTTTGGCTTCGGGTTTAATTAAATTATCCGAATGGCTTTTGAAATATGTATTCAATGTCAGGTATAACGAGAAAAAAGCAGCATTAACACGCCATGATCTTGACCAGCTTTTCCAGCAGACTCATGATATGAGCGATAGCAGGGGGGAATTAAATACAAGGCTTTTTGAAAATGCATTAGAACTCCCTAAAGTGAAGATCAGGCAATGCCTGGTGCCGAGAAAGGAGATCACAGGTATCGAGCTGAATGCTTCTATGCAGGATGTAAAAAAACAATTTGTTGAAACAAAGTTGAGTAAGCTCATCGTGTTTGAAAAAAATATTGATCATATCGTTGGCTATATTCACCAGTTAGATCTTTTCAAAAATCCGGCAGATATCAGGTCTGTATTATTGCCGATTCCTGCAGTTCCGGAAAGTATGAGTGCGGCAGATCTCATTGGCAAATTCACAAAAGAAAGAAAAAGCATTGCCTGGGTGGTAGATGAATTTGGAGGCACGGCAGGAATTATTACAATGGAAGATGTACTGGAGGAAATTTTTGGAGAGATA
>Ga0157374_10001220_pt1 | contig 21961 bp, 19 predicted proteins | sample M25metaG_FD_115308 | JGI IMG/M metagenome (GOLD analysis project Ga0157374, IMG submission 115308) | Miscanthus rhizosphere microbial communities from Kellogg Biological Station, Michigan, USA - M2-5 metaG | ecosystem: Host-associated > Plants > Roots > Rhizosphere > Soil | place: USA: Michigan... | reverse complement strand
CGATCGTCTGCCGGCGCCGCGCGCCGAGGGCGCGCGCGCCTACCTGTCGATCATGGAAGGCTGCAGCAAGTATTGCAGCTTCTGCGTGGTTCCCTACACGCGTGGCGATGAGATGAGCCGGCCATTCGCGCAGGTGCTTGCCGAAGCGCGTAGCCTCGCGGAGCAGGGGGTCGGTGAGATCACGCTGCTCGGCCAGAATGTCAACGCCTATGCCGGCGCGCTTGCCGGCGGCGGCACTGGGGATCTTGCCGCGCTCATTCATCACGTCGCGCAGATCCCCGGCATCGAGCGCATCCGCTTCACGACTTCGCACCCGCTGGAGTTCAGCGACAGTCTGATCGAGGCCTTTGGCAGCGTGCCCAAGCTCGCCAATCACCTGCACCTGCCGGTGCAAAGCGGCTCGGACCGGATACTCGCGCTCATGAAGCGCGGCTACACGGCCCTGGAATACAAGGACCGGTTGCGTCGGCTCCGTGCGGTGCGCCCCGACATCGCAGTGTCGACCGACTTCATCGTCGGTTTCCCCGGCGAGAGCGAGCGTGATTTCGAGGCGACGCTGCGGCTGGTGGCAGAGGCCAGGCTGGATCAGTCGTTTTGCTTTATCTACAGCGCGCGTCCCGGCACTCCGGCGGCGGCGCTCACCGATGGCGTGCCCCTTGAGGTCAAGCAGCAGCGCCTGGCCCGGCTGCAGGCACTCCTGGACGCCCAGTCACTGCAGATCAGCCGCTCGCTCGTGGGCAGCGTCCAGCGGGTGCTGGTCGAACGACACGCCAAGAAGGACGCCAGCGAGCTGGCGGGCCGCACCGAGTGCAACCGCTGGGTGAACTTCAGCGGGCCCTCGACTCTGCTGCAGCGCTTCGTGGACGTGCGCGTCACCGAAGCCCGGCCGCATTCATTGCGCGGGCGGCTGCATTCGGCCGCCGCCACCAGCAGCGCACCCGCTTCGGGCCCTTACGCCGCCGCGAGGGCCTGACACTGCCTCCCCACACCGTGGCTATCGCCCGCGAATTTGAGCTGGAGCCCGCAGACAACGCTCGGCTGGCCAGCTTGTGCGGTCCGCTGGATGCCAACCTGCGCCTCATCGAATCGCGCCTGGATGTGCAGATCCGCCGGCGTGGCCATGGGTTTAGGGTGCAGGGCGCGCGGGCCGAGGCGGCCGAGCAGGCGCTGCGGGATTTGCACGGGCAGGCGGCAACCGGTGAGGTCAGCCCTGAGCAGGTGCACCTGTGCATCGTCGAGCAGGGGCTCCCGCGTGCCAGCGCGCCGGTCGAGGGCGATTCGCCCGTGGCGGAAACACCGGTGGTGCGCACGCCGCGCGGCCTGATCCGCGCACGCGGCGCGCATCAGCAGGCCTACCTCGGAAGCATCCGCAGCCGCGATCTGACCTTTGGCATCGGTCCGGCCGGCACCGGCAAGACTTACCTGGCCGTGGCCTGCGCGGTCGAGGCACTGACCAGCGAGCGGGTGCGCCGCCTGGTGCTGGTGCGCCCGGCCGTCGAAGCCGGCGAGCGGCTCGGCTTTCTCCCCGGGGACCTGGCGCAGAAGGTGGATCCGTACCTGCGACCAATCTATGACGCGCTGTACGAGATGCTGGGGTTTGATCAGGTCGCCCGCCTGATCGAGCGGGCGGTGATCGAAGTCGCGCCGCTGGCGTTCATGCGCGGCCGTTCACTGAACGATTCCTTCATCATCCTCGACGAGGCCCAGAACACCACGGTCGAGCAGATGAAAATGTTTCTGACGCGCATCGGCTTTGGATCGCGCTCGGTGGTAACGGGTGATGTCACCCAGACGGACCTGCCTGCCGGTCGCACCTCGGGCCTGCGGCACGCGCTGCAGGTCTTGCGCGGCGTCAATGGCGTCGCCTTCAACCACTTCGATGCGGCGGACGTGGTGCGCCACCCACTGGTCCAGCGCATCGTCCAGGCCTACGAGGCGCATACGCCGGCCGGTCCGGGCGAGGAGCGCTCGTGAGGCGCGCGAGCGCATCAGTGCGGCCGGCGCGCCCAGCGGCAGTACCGCAGGATTTCACCGTGCAAGTTCGCCGCGCCACCCGCAGCGGCTGGATTCCGGGCCGCACGGTCTTGAGGAACTGGGCCCGACTGGCACTGGGCCGGCAGGCACACGGGCGAGAGCTTTCGGTGCTGGTGGTCGGGCGCGCACGCAGCCGGCAGCTCAATCGCCGCTACCGTCACCGGGACTACCCGACCAACGTGCTGTCGTTTCCGCCCGCCGTGCCCGGTGCATTGCTGGGCGATTTGGTCATTTGTCCCGAGGTGCTTGAGCGCGAAGCGCGAGCGCAGGGGAAAGCCGTGCGCGCGCACTGGACGCATCTGGTTATACACGGCGCATTGCACCTGATCGGCTACGATCACTCGCGGCCCGCCGACGCGCGGCGTATGGAACGCCGCGAAGTGCGGCTGCTGCGCACCTTGGGCCTGCCCAACCCCTATCGGAGCGCCTAGCGAGATGGCGAAGGCGAAATCCAAGAGCAAGAGCGCGACCGGCGGCTGGCGCGGGCGGCTCACCCGGACCCTGGCCGGGGGGCTCAAGGAGCGCGCGCAGCTGCTCGAGCTGCTGCGCGAAGCGGCCAAGCGCGGCTTGCTCGATGGCGAGGCCATGGCGATGATCGAAGGCGCGCTGACCATGTCCGAGACCCAGGCCCGCGATCTGATGGTGGCGCGGGCGGAGATGGTTTGCATCCGGCGCGAGGACCCGCTGGCGCGCATCCTGCCTGCGGTCGTGGAATCGGGCCATTCACGCTTCCCGGTAACCGATGGCGATAAGGACGATGTGGTCGGCATTCTGCTGGCCAAGGATCTGCTGCGGGCCGCCAGCGCCGGAGGCGGCACCAAGTTCGACATGCGCGAGTTTCTGCGGCCGGCGGTGTTCGTGCCGGAGGCCAAGCGGCTCGACGCGCTGCTCAAGGAATTCCGCGGCAACCGCAACCACATGGCGATCGTGGTCGATGAGTACGGCGGAGTGGCCGGGCTGATCACCATCGAGGATGTGATCGAGCAGATCACCGGTGAGATCGACGATGAGTTCGATGTCGAAGAGGACCAGAACATCCGCGCTGACGGGGACCATCAGTACTCGGTGCGTGGCGCGACCCGCATCGAGGAGTTCAATGAGCACTTCGGCAGCCATTTCGACGACGCGGAATTCGATACCGTGGCAGGATTGGTGATGCGCCACCTCGGTCGTGTGCCTCGACGCGGCGAGGCTGTGACCATCGGCGCCTTCGAGTTCCGCGTGCTGCGTACCGACCGGCGGCGCATCGACAGCCTGCGCGTCAGCGCGGCGCGCGCCGCGCCATCGACGCCGTGAGGGACTGGACGCGCGTGATGCGCGCGATGCCGTGGTGGCCGCTGGCGCTCGCGCTTCTCGCCGGCGCGTTGCTGCCGCTGGCCTTTGCGCCCTTCAACCTCTGGCCGCTTGCCATTCTGTGCCCGGCGCTGCTCATGTGGCTGTGGTCCGGTGCCAGTCCGCGCCGCGCCGCCTGGCTCGGGTTTGCCTTCGGCGTCGGCACTTTCAGCGCCGGGACCTGGTGGCTGTACATCTCGATCCGCGGTTTTGGCGGCGCCCCAATCGTGCTCGCCGTGGCCCTGATCGTGCTGCTGGTGCTGTTGATGGCGAGCTACCACGCGCTGCTCGGCTGGCTGGCGGCTACGATCCTGCCACCGCAGGGTCCGTGGCGGTGGTACGCGGGACTGCCGGCACTGTGGCTGCTGTGTGAATGGTGCCGCGGATGGTTTCTTTCGGGCTTTCCCTGGTTTTCGCTTGGCTACTCGCAGACCGACACCTGGCTCGCCTCTTATGCGCCGGTGCTGGGCGTCTATGGAATCTCGGCGCTGCTCCTGCTGCAGGCCGGCGCGCTCGCCCGCCTCGCGGAAGGCGGCCGGCGCCCGCTGTGGGTCGCGGTGGCGCTGATTGCGCTGCTTTGGGGCGGGGGCCGAGCGCTGACGGGCGTGGACTGGACTAAAGCCCATGGCAGCTCGCAGCCGGTCGCAATCCTGCAGGGCGCGATTCCGCAGGATGAAAAGTGGCAGCTCGCCAATCGCGAGCCGACCAAGGCGCTGTACCGGGAGCTCAACGATCAGGCGCTCGGCGCCCGGCTGATCGTATGGCCCGAGGCTGCGGTGCCGGAGCTGGCCAACGAGATGGCCCGCTATCTGGCCGAGATCCAGGCGCGATCGCGCAGCCAAGGGAGCGATGTCATCATGGGCGTCGTGCGCCTCGGTGATGACGGGATCAATTACTACAACTCGATCATCGCGCTCACCGGCAACGTGGCCTTCTACGACAAGCGCCACCTGGTGATGTTTGCCGAGACCTTTCCGGTGCCTGCGTTCGTGCGTAACTGGCTGCGGCTTCTCAATCTGCCGTACTCCGACTTTGCCCCGGGCTCCGACCACCAGGTGCCGCTGTCGGCCGCCGGCATGTCGCTGGCCCCCTCGATTTGCTACGAGGACGCCTTCGGCAGTGCGCAACTGCCGTTGGTGAGGCGCTCGGAACTGCTGGTCAACGTCACCAATGACGCTTGGTTCGCGCATTCCCCGGCGCGCTATCAGCACTTGCAGATCAGCCGGATGCGGGCCCTGGAATCGGAGCGCTACCTATTGCGCGCCGGCAACGACGGCGTATCGGCCATCATCGGGCCTCGGGGCGAGCTTGAGGCCGTGGCGCCGAGTACCGCAGCACGGTTTTGCGCGGAACCGTCCTCGCCCGGCGCGGTCTATCCCCCTACACCCGGGTCGGCAACTGGGTGGTGGTGTCCCTGGCCCTGGGCGCCATGGCCGCGGCCTGGTACCGCCGGCGCCATCCCTATGTTCGGTAGGTCTTATACTTGGAGCTGGAGCATTTTTTATATGGCAAATGAGTTAATCGCCCCCCGCATGGTGGGTCTGGTGCTGACGGCGCTGCTGCTGTCGGCGTGCACGCCGCAATCCTCGAGCGCCGCACCTGCGGCCGCGGCGCCGGTCGCCACCTCGCCCTCAGGGCAGGTGCCCGCCGCCCCGCTGGTGCGCGGCTTGCCCGATTTTTCGACGCTGGTCGAGCAGGTCGGACCTGCGGTGGTCAACGTCACGGTGGTCGAGAAACGCCAGCGCAACCCGATGGCCAATCCGTTCTCGGACAACGATCCGTTCAGCGACTTCTTCCGCCAGTTCCAGCAGCAGCAACCGCGCGACCTGCCGCCCGAGGAGGGCGTGGGTTCAGGATTTATCGTCAGTGCGGACGGCTACATCCTTACCAACACGCACGTGGTCGACAACGCCACGCGCGTGACGGTGCGGCTCACCGACCGGCGCGAGTTCCAGGCCAAGGTGATCGGGAGCGATGACAAATCCGATGTCGCGCTGCTCAAGATCGACGCCAAGAACCTGCCTACGGTGCGCATCGGCGATCCGAGCAAGCTCAAGCCCGGCGAGTGGGTGGTCGCCATCGGCTCGCCGTTCAATTTCCAGAACAGCGTGACCGCGGGCATCGTCAGCGCGCTCGGGCGCGAGGTGCGCGGCGGCTCGGCGTACAACTACGTGAACTTCATCCAGACGGATGTGGCCGTGAACCCGGGCAACTCCGGCGGACCGCTGTTCAACATGAACGGCGAGGTGGTCGGCATCAACTCGCAGATCTACAGCAACACCGGCAGCTACGCGGGCCTGTCGTTCGCGATCCCGATCGACATCGCCAACAACGTGCGCGGCCAGCTCATCGCCACCGGGCACGTGACGCGCGGGCGGATCGGCGTGAGCATCCAGCAGGTTTCCGCGGCGCTGGCCGAGAGCTTTGGCCTTGACCGGCCGCGCGGCGCGGCGGTCAGCTCGGTGGACGCCGGCGGACCGGCCGACAAGGCAGGCATCAAGCCCGAGGACATCATCCTTAGCGTCGATGGGCACAAGATCGAGCAGTCCTCGGAGCTCCCGGCGCTGATCGCCGGCATCAAGCCAGGCACGAGCGCTGATCTCGAGGTGTGGCGCGGGCACGGCGTCCAGCACGTCAAAGTGACCATCGAGGAGCTCAAGGACAAGAGCAGCGTCTCGCGCGGTGGCGGCGGCAACAAGGAGAGCGACAAGCTCGACGCCTTGGGCCTGAGCGTGCGGGAACTAAGTGCGGCTGAAAAATCCCAGCTGCACACCACCGGCAGCGTCGTGATCACGGATGTCGACGGGCCCTCCGCAGAAGCCGGCTTGCGGCCGGGTGAAGTGATACTGGGTGCGAACCGCACGCGGGTGAACTCGGTCAGCGAACTGCGTAACGCGGTGCGCTCGGCCGGACGCTCGGTGGCCCTGCTGGTGCAGGACTACGATCCCTCGCAGGGCGTGACCCAGCAGCGCATCGTGACGGTGCAGCTCGACTAACTGCTTGATGCCGGCTCCTCCGGGGCTTCCCGGAGGGGCCGGCCGCTTCGTGTATCCTAGGGCCGATCCGCCGTTGATCCGGCACTGCCCGTTTGCCCGTCCATGCAAGAACGCTACGAACCAGCCGCCGTAGAGCGCGCCGCCCAGGACTATTGGAACACGCATGCCAGCTTCGCGGCGCGCGAGGAGCCGGGGCGGCGCAAGTTCTATTGCCTGTCGATGTTTCCGTACCCCTCCGGGCGGTTGCACATGGGCCACGTGCGCAACTACGCGATCGGCGATGCGCTGGCGCGCTTCATGCGCATGCAGGGACTGAACGTGCTGCAGCCGATGGGCTGGGACGCCTTCGGACTGCCGGCGGAAAATGCCGCCATCGCCAATGCCGTGCCCCCGGCGCGCTGGACGCGCGAGAACATCGCCTACATGAAGAACCAGCTGCAGGCGCTGGGATTTGGCCTGGACTGGGGGCGCGAGCTGGCCACCTGCGATCCTGAGTACTACCGCTGGAACCAGTGGATGTTCCTGCGCATGCGCGAACGCGGCATCGCCTACAAGAAGACCGGAATCGTCAACTGGGATCCGGTCGACCAGACCGTGCTGGCCAATGAGCAGGTCATCGATGGCCACGGCTGGCGCACCGGCGCGCTGATTGAGAAGCGCGAGATCCCGATGTATTACCTGCGCATCACCGCCTACGCCGAGGAGTTGCTTGAGGCCCTCGAGGGGCTGACCGAATGGCCCGAGCGTGTGCGCACCATGCAGGCGAACTGGATCGGGCGGAGCGAAGGGTGCGACGTGACCTTCCCGTACGCCGCTGACACGCGCGCTGCGCTCGGCGCGGAGCGCGGCGGGCGCGAGGGACTGAAGGTGTTCACGACGCGCGTCGATACGCTCTTTGGCGTGACCTTCATGGCGGTCTCGGCCGAACATCCACTGGCCGGAGCGGCGGTGGCGCGCAATCCTACGCTGGCTGCGTTTGTCGATGAGTGCCGCCGCGGCAGCACCATGGAAGCGGATGTGGCCACGGCCGAGAAGCGCGGTCAGCCTACCGGGCTCCACGTGCTGCACCCGCTCACGGGCGAGCTTATCGAGGTCTGGGTCGCCAACTACGTGCTGATGAGCTACGGCGAGGGCGCGGTCATGGGCGTGCCTGCCCACGACGAGCGCGACTTCGAGTTCGCGCGGCGTCACGGCATCGCCATGCGCCTGGTGGTGCAGGCGGCGGGCCTCACCGATGCGACTTTGAGCGATGAGTGGCGGCCCGAACTGGCCGACTTCGGCCAGTGCGTCAATTCGGGCGAGTTTTCGGGCCTGGATTCGAAGGCGGCGAGTGCGGCCATGGCGCAGGCCCTGGAGCAGCGCGGCTTGGGCTCCCGGCGCGTGCAATGGCGGTTGCGCGACTGGGGCATTTCGCGCCAGCGTTACTGGGGCTGCCCGATCCCGCTGATCCATTGCGAGAAGTGCGGCGAGGTGGCCGTCCCTGACGATCAATTGCCGGTGCGGCTGCCCGAGGACCTGCTGCCCGACGGTTCCGGCAATCCGCTGGCCAAGTGCGACTCGTTCGTGCGCTGCCGCTGCCCGAGCTGCGGTGGGGACGCGCGCCGCGAGACCGACACCATGGATACCTTTGTCGATTCCTCGTGGTATTTCCTGCGCTTCGCCAGCTCGCAGCTGGCGAGCGCGCCGATCGATGCGCGGGCGCAGTACTGGCTGCCGGTCGATCAGTACATCGGTGGCATCGAGCACGCGATCCTGCATCTGCTGTACTCGCGCTTCTGGACGCGGGCGATGCGCGACATGGGATTGATCGAGCTGGCCGAGCCCTTCAGCAAGCTGCTCACGCAGGGCATGGTGCTAAACCAGATCTACTACCGCCAGCCCGCCGCCGGGCGCCGCTCGTATTTCAATCCCGCCGACGTCCTGGTGCAGCATGATGCCAACGGCAAGCGCATCAAGGCCACCCTGCAGAGCGATGGGGAGCCGGTCGAGTACGGCGGCCTGGGCACGATGTCCAAGTCGAAGAACAACGGCGTCGATCCGCAGAGCCTGGTGGAAAAGTACGGCGCCGACACCGCGCGCCTGTTCATGCTGTTCGCAGCGCCCCCCGAGCAGACCCTTGAGTGGTCGGACGAAGGTGCTCAAGGGCAGTACCGTTTCCTGCGGCGGCTGTGGAAGGCCGTGTACGATCACGCCCAGGCCGGCGCGCCTCCGCCGCGGCCCGACTGGACATTGTTGCGCGGTGCGGGGGCAGACTTAAGGCGGCACACGCACCAGGCGCTCGCGCGCGTGAGCGATGACATCGCTCGCCGGCGGGTGTTCAACACCGCGATCGCCGCGGTCATGGAACTGCTCAACGCCGTGGCGCGCTACGAAGAACAAGGCGATGTGGCGCGCGCGGTGCGCCAGGAAGCGCTCGAAACCGCCGTCATTTGCCTCTCGCCGATGGTGCCGCATATCTGCCACGTGCTCTGGCTATCGCTCGGCCATGAGCGCGCGCTGATCGAGGAAACCTGGCCCAAGCCTGACCCGCAGGCGCTCGTGCAGGAAACCATCGAGCTGGTGGTGCAGGTCAACGGCAAGCTCCGCGCCCACGTGCGGGTGTCCGCCGGCGCCGATTCAACCAGCGCGCGCAGCGCGGCCCTGAGCGATGCCACGGTGCAGCGCTTCGTGGGCAGCGCCGAGCCGCGCCGCGTGATCTACGTGCCCGGCAAGCTCATCAACATCGTGGTCTGATGCTAACGCGCGGCTCATGGCACCGCTTTCGCGCACTCGCCGCCGCCTTGAGCGTGCTGGCGCTCGTGGCTTGCGGCTTTCATCTGCAGGGGAAGGTCGAACTGCCGCGCTCGCTCGCCAATGCGCGCATCGAGGCCACAGATCAGCAGTCCGATTTCTACAGCTCGCTGCGCTCCTCGCTGACAACCGCGGGAGCGAACCTGGACGGTCCCGAGGCGAACGCCGCCGTGATCCGGATCCTCGAAGACAGCAGCTCGGAGCGGGTGCTGACGGTTTCGGCGCGCAACACGCCCACCGCCTTCCTGCTCAGCTATCACGTCAAGGTGGCCGTGGACTATCAGGGCAAGGTGCTGCTGCCTGCCGAAGAGCACACCGTGACGCGCGAATACAGCTTCGATGAGACCGAGCTGCTCGCCAAGCGGCGCGAGAGCGACTACCTGACTCAGGCGCTGGCCGATGATCTGGTCGCGCTGATCATGCAGCGGCTGGCGGCCCTATAGCCTCATGCTGCACCTGGGGCAGGCCGACCTGCGCGCCGTGTCGGCCCTGCTGGCGGGATTCGGGCTCGATCTGCGCCTGACGGATCCGGGCGCGGACATCCCGGGTTCCTACTGGGGCGAGAGCGAGGCCGGACTGCAGGGCAACACACTGCTGGCGCGGCTCGATACGCCGGTCCATTCGGTGCTGCACGAAACAGCGCACTACATCTGCATGAGCCCGGAGCGCCGCGTCGGCCTGGATCGCGACGCCGGCGGCGATGATGCGGAGGAGAACGCGGTGTGCTACCTGCAGGTGCTGCTGGCCGAGCGGCTGCGCGGTTGCGGCCGCGAGAGCGCCTGGCGAGACATGGACGAGTGGGGCTACAGCTTCAGGCTCGGCAGTGCACGCGCCTGGTTCGAGCAGGACGCCGAGGAAGCGCGCGCGTGGCTGGAAACGGCGGGCATCATCGATGAGCGTGCCGCTCTTACCGGGAGCTTGCGCGGCGCCTAGTGCGGCGCGCACCGCGCGCGGTCGCGAAGCGGTCGGTCGCGGCCACCAGCGCGCGGGCCGTGCCCGCTTCGAACGCGGAGTGGCCCGAATCGCCGATGATCTGCAGATCGGCTTCCGGCCAGGCGCGGTGCAGGTCCCAGGCGCTGCGCACCGGGCAGACCACATCGTAGCGTCCCTGCACGATGACCGCCGGGATGTGCCGGATCTTGCGCACGTTGCGCAGCAGCTGGTCCTCGCGCTTGAGAAACCCGCGGTTCACGAAGTAGTGGCACTCGATGCGTGCGAAAGCCGCGGCGATTTCGGGTTCGGCGAACTTGGCCAGGTCGCTTTCCTTGACCCTAAGGTAGCTGGTGGCCCCTTCCCAAACCGACCAGGCGTAGGCGGCGCGATCGCGGACCTTGATGTTGCGCGAGGTCAGCCGCCGGTAATAGGCGCGCATCATGTTACCGCGCTCGCGCGGCGGGATCACCGCCAGATACTTTTCCCACAGGTCAGGGAACATCGAGGCAGCACCCAGCTCATCCTGGTAGAACCAATCAAGTTCCGAGCGGCGCAGCAGGAAGATGCCGCGCAGCACGAGCTCGGTGACGCGCCGCGGATGGGTTTGCGCGTAGGCCAGAGCGAGGGTCGATCCCCACGAGCCTCCGAACACCTGCCAGCGCGAGATCCCAAGGTGCTCGCGCAATCGCTCGATGTCAGCGACCAGGTCCCAGGTGGTGTTCGCCACTAGCGAGGCGTGCGGGCGGCTCTTGCCGCAGCCGCGCTGGTCAAACAGCACGATCCGGTAACGGCGCGGGTTGAAGAACCGGCGCATGGCAGGATCGGTGCCCGCGCCCGGGCCGCCGTGCAGGAACACCACCGGCTTGCCGCGCGGATTGCCGCTTTCCTCGAAGTACAGTTCGTGCACCGGCGAGACGCGCAGTCGTCCGCGGTGGAAAGAGGCAATCGGCGGGTACAGCGCGGCAGGGGTGGTCATGTGGCTAACATTGCTCCGAGTGGGCGCCCGCCGAGCAGGTGCAGATGCAGGTGGTACACCTCCTGACCGCCGTGGGCGTTGCAGTTGATGATCAGGCGATAGCCGTCAGCGGCGATGCCTTCCTTCTTGGCCAGATCGCGCGCCACTGTGCACATGTGGCCGATCAGCGCCTCGTCGGCGTCGGTGATGTCATTGGCCGTGGGGATCGGCTTGTTGGGCACGATCAGGATATGCACCGGGGCCCGCGGGTGGATGTCGCGAAACGCGATCACGCGCTCATCGCGGTAAACGATGTCGGCCGGCAGCTCGCCGGAAATGATGCGTTCAAACAGCGTGGGCATGGGCGAGAGCCTAGACGCTTCAAGGTGGCGGCGGCAAGTCGCGCAGCGGCCGCCGATTCAGTTAATCTGCGCTTGGCCTGTAGGAAAGCACCGTGAAACTCAGCACCGACAACCTGTCCCGCCAGCTCGCCGAGCGCTTGTTGCCCGTCTACCTGATTTCGGGCGACGAGCCGCTGCTGACACGCGAGGCGCTCAACGCAATTCGCGCTAGGGCCGCGGAGCTCGGCTTCGAGGATCGCGAACAACTGTTCATCGATCGGAGCAGCGCCGTGTGGGAACACGCCTTCGCGGCCACGCAGACCCGCTCGCTGTTCGCGAGCCGCCGCATTCTCGAGATCCGTATGCCCGGCGGCAAACCCGGGCACGGGGCCGCGACGCTCCTCAAGCTCATCGCCGCGGCGGGCGACGAGCTGTTGCTGCTGATCGTCACCGGCCGGCTCGATCGTGAAACACAATCCAGCGCCTGGGTGCGCGCGGTGGAGCAGCGCGGAGCGTGGCTCGCGTTGTGGCCGCCCGGGAGCGCGCAGTTCCCCTCATGGCTCGCGAGGCGCCTCAAGGCATCCGGACTTGAACTGACGGATGAAGCGCTCGGGCTCCTGGCCGAGGCGACCGAGGGGAACCTTCTGGCCGCCCAGCAGGAGATCGACAAGCTCCTGCTGCGGTTTCAATCCGGTGCGCGCCTGGGCCGGCAGGAGCTGCAGGATGCATTCGGCGACAGCGCCCGCTTTCAGGTCAAGCAACTGACCGAGGCGGTCGCGGACGGGCAACCGGGCAGGGCGCTGCGCATGCTCGCATCGCTCCGTGCCGAGGGCGATGAGGTCTTGCACGTGCTGTGGTGGTTGGCGCGTGCGCTGCGCTCGCAAGCCGATGGTTCGCGACGTGTGCCGATGGCACGGCTGGTGGCGCGCGCGGCGCGTGTCGATCGCGTGGCCAAGGGGCAGGCCCATGGTGATGCCTGGGACGAGCTGGCGCTGCTGATCGTCGAAATGTGCGGTCGGCGTACACTGCCGTTGCCACGATTCGCCGGCGTCTGGGAGCGTGCGCGCGCATGAGCGAGCCGATCGGTCTGTTCGGCGGCACCTTCGATCCGATCCACTACGGGCATCTGCGCACGGCCTTCGAACTGTGGCAGGCCTTGCGGCTCGCGCAGGTGCGATTTTTGCCGACCGGCGATCCGCCGCATCGCGGGCCCACGCAGGCCTCGGCGGAACTGCGCCTGCAGATGGTGCGTGCCGCGGTCGCGGGCCAGAGCGCATTCGTGGTGGACGACCGCGAGATGCGCAGGAGCGGGGTTTCCTATTCCGTCGACACGCTGCTGGACCTGCGGCGCGAGTTTGCCGATCGTTCGCTGTGCCTGTTGCTGGGGATGGACGCATTCTTAGGCATGCCGAACTGGCATCGCTGGGGCGAGATCTTCGACCTGGCTCACGTGGTCGTTGCCCATCGCCCCGGCTGGAAGGCGCCCATCACCGGCCCGCTGGGCGAGGTTATGGTCGATCGGGGCACCGGCAGCGTTCGCGACCTGCACCAGAGCAAGGCCGGACGCGTGTACGTGCTGGCGGTCACGCAGCTTGAGATAGCCTCCACTGACCTCCGCCAGCTGATTTACGCCAATCGCGACCTGCGCTACCTGGTGCCCGACGCGGTCCGCGACCTGATTTTCACCACGGGGTGCTATGCTCAGCAACAGAGGTAATCCAAAACGCATGACCACAACCCGCCGCGGCCCGCCTTCGCGCCGGCTTCGCTCTGCCTCCGGCAGCAAACCGGCCCGCCGTCCGCCCCAGTCCCGATCTAAACCTAAGTCCCTAAGCTCCCCGGCGCCGACCAATCGGCCCCAACGCGTGCCGCGTAGCAGCGAACTGATCGCGCTGGAAAAGCTGGTGCTCAGCGCGCTCGAGGACCTCAAGGCGGTGAACATCAAGGTGCTGGACGTGCGCGGGCTGACAGATGTTGCCGATACCATGATCGTGGCCTCAGGAACCTCTGACCGGCACGTGCGTGCGATCGCCGAGAGCGTGATCGTCAAGGCCAAGGCGGCCGGCCGGCGGCCGATGGGCACCGAGGGCGAACCGGACGGCGAATGGGTGCTGGTGGACCTGCAGGACGTTCTGGTGCACGTCATGTTGCCGCGCGTGCGCGAGTTCTACGCGCTCGAGCAGCTCTGGGAAGCACCCCAGGCGCAACGGCGGCGCAGCCTCGGGGCCGCCTCCGGCGCATAAGGGCACGCCTGGCTCAAGGTGCATCAGCATGCGGCTGCGCGTGATTGCGGTGGGCACTCGAATGAGCGCCTGGGTGCAGGCGGCCTTCGATGACTATGCGCGAAGGCTCCGCGGGGCGGATGCCATCGAGCTGATCGAAGTGCCCGTGGCGCGTCGCCACGGAGCCGGCGACAGCAAGCGAGCCGTACGAATCGAGGCCGAACGAATCCTAACGCTCATCGAGGCGCGCGATTATGTCGTGGCGCTGGAGGAACGCGGCCGATCCTTGAGCACGATGCAGCTGAGTGCCTGGCTGGCCGAGCGGCGCAGCGCGGGCGCTCGGGTGAGCTTTGTCATCGGCGGCCCGGACGGACTGGATGAGGCTATCGGCGCGCGCGCCCAGTTGCGCTGGTCGCTCTCGGCGCTGACCTTCCCGCACGCGCTGGTGCGCGTATTGCTTGCCGAGCAACTGTATCGAGCCTCGACGGTGCTGGCCGGGCACCCTTACCATCGCGCCTGAAGACATGCGCGACTCGAATGCATCAGTGCCCCTCAAGGACAGCTCCGCGCCGGTGCTGGTGCTGGCCTCGGCCTCGCCACGGCGGCGTGAGCTGCTCTGGCAGATCGGCGTGCCGCATCGGGTGGCCATCGCCGATATCGACGAGCGAGCGCGCAGCGGTGAGCCGGTTGGCGAGTGCGTGCAGCGCCTGGCGCTGGCGAAGGCCATGAAGGTCTGGCCCGCCGAGCTCCCGGTGCTGGGAGCCGACACCGCCGTGGTGCTGGACGGGACGATGCTCGGCAAGCCGCGCGATCGCCAAAGCGCACTGGCAATGCTCGCGCGCCTTTCCGGCCGCACGCACCGAGTGCTTACCGCGGTGGCTTTGGTAACCGGAAAAGACCGGCAGCTGCGCCTAAGCGAGAGCGAGGTACAGTTCCGCGAGCTTAGCCCGGAAGAGTGCGAGCGCTACTGGCAAAGCGGTGAGCCGCTCGACAAAGCCGGCGCCTACGCGATCCAGGGCCTGGCCGCGACGTTTATAAGTCGGGTGCAGGGGAGCTATACCGGAGTGATGGGCCTGCCGCTGTTCGAGACTGCAGAGCTCCTGGATGCGGCCGGCGTTGCCCGCTGGCAAAACGCCGTACAACCTGTGGGCGAGGCGGCGAGGCGGCAGGGCTGATGCGCGAGATCCTCATCAACGTCACTCCGCGCGAAACGCGCGCCGCGCTCATCGAGAACGGCAACGCGCAAGAGCTCTACATCGAGCGCACCGGGCGCCGCGGCCTGGTCGGCAACCTCTACAAGGGCCGCGTGTCGCGGGTGCTGCCCGGCATGCAGGCGGCGTTCGTGGACATCGGCCTGTCGCGCACCGCGTTTCTGCACGCGGGCGATATCGCCCGCGCCGGTGCCGCGGAAGCCGAGGCCGCAACTCCAACCGTGGAAATCGGCGCGCTGGTGCTGCCGGGCCAGGACCTGCTGGTGCAGGTGCTGAAAGACCCGCTGGGCAGCAAGGGCGCGCGGTTGTCCACCGCGGTGTCGTTGCCCTCGCGCTTTCTGGTGTACATGCCCTTCGGGCGCGGCGTCGGCATCTCCTCGCGCATCGAGGATGCCGAATCGCGCGAGCAGCTGCGCGCGACGGTGCGCGATCTGGCCGCCAGCTTGGGCCCGGCCGCGGCGGATGCCAATGTTGCGGGCGGCTACATCGTGCGCACGGCGGCGCACCGCGCGCCGCCCGAGGCGCTGCACGCGGACATGCTGTACCTGTCGCGGCTGTGGGAGCACGTGCGCCAGGAGCTGCTGCGCACCTCGACCGGCACGCTGGTGCACGCCGATTTCCCGTTGGGCGCGCGCATGCTGCGCGATGAGCTCAGTCCCGAGGTGCGCCGGGTCGCGGTCGATGACGCCGAGGAGTTCGCGCGGCTGCGGCAGTTTGCCGCGACCTTCATGCCCGAGGCGGTCGATCGCATCGAGCACTACAGCGGCGCGCGGCCGCTGTTTGAGCTGCACGGCGTCGAGGACGAAATCTCGCGGGCGCTCGACCGGCAGGTGCAGCTGCAGTCGGGTGGCTACATCGTCATCGACCAGACCGAGTCGATGACCACCATCGATGTCAACACTGGCGGCTTCGTCGGCAGCCGCAACCCCGAAGACACCGTGTTCCGCACCAACCTGGAGGCGGCCGTGACCATTGCGCGCCAGCTGCGGTTGCGCAACCTCGGGGGCATCATCGTCATCGACTTCATCGACATGCAGGACGATGCCCACCGCGAGGAGCTGCTGGCCGCATTGCAAAATGCCCTAAGCGCGGACCGGGCGCAGACGCAGCTCGCCGCCGGCACGCCGCTCGGGCTAGTCGCCATGACCCGCAAGCGCACCCGCGAGAGCCTCGAACACTTGTTGTGCGAACCCTGCCCGACCTGCCAGGCGCGCGGCTTCGTGCGCAGCGTCGAGACCATCTGCCACGACATATACCGCGAGGCCTTAAGGCAAAGCGCCCAGTTCAAGGTACGCGAACTCATCATCCTCGCGCACCCGGAAGTCATAGAGCGCATGCTCGATGAGGAGGCACTGGTGCTGGCCGACCTGGAACTGCGGGTCGGTAAGCCGATTCGCCTGCAGAGCGAGGCGCTCTACAGCGTCGAGCAATACGACATCGTGCTAGCCTAGCGGCATGGAGCCTAAGCCCGCCGAATCGACCGAGCGCGCCTGCGTGGTGGCGGCCCTGCAGCTCAACTCCGGCAATGATCGCGAGGCCAACCTGGCCACCGCCGGCCACTTGCTCAAGCTAGCCGCCGAGCGCGGTGCGCGCGTGGCCGTGCTGCCGGAGAATTTCTCGCTGATGGCGGCGCGCGATGCCGAGCGGCGAGCGCACGCGGAAGCCGACGGGGCCGGCCCGGTGCAGGATTTTCTGGCCAGCAGCGCCGAGCGATTGAAGCTCTGGGTCATCGCAGGCTCAGTGCCGATCTCGGCCGCGCCCGGCGCTCGCAGCGCCCAGGCCTGCCTGGTCTATGACGCCGACGGCAAGCGCGCCGCGCGCTACGACAAGATCCACCTGTTCGACGTCGAGCTGCCCGACCGCGCCGAGAGCTACCGTGAGTCGGCCACCATGGCGCCGGGGGACAAGGTGGTGACGGTCGACACTCCGGCCGGGCGCCTGGGGCTCTCGATCTGCTACGACCTGCGCTTCCCGGAACTGTACCGGCGCCTGGAGCGCGCTGGTGCCAAGTGGCTGATCGTGCCTGCGGCATTCACCGCGGCGACCGGCGCGGCGCACTGGGAACCGCTCCTGCGCGCGCGGGCCATCGAGAATCTGTGCTACGTGGTCGCTGCCGCGCAGGTCGGATCGCATCCGAGCGGCCGGCAGACCTTCGGGCACAGCCTGATCATCGATTACTGGGGCCGCGTGCTCACCCAGCTGCCCGAGGGCGAGGGCGTCATCACCGCAGCGCTCGATCTGGAAGCGCAAGCTGAGGCGCGCCGCAAGTTTCCCGCCCTCACGCATCGCGTCGCGCAACTGGGCGCTTGAGGAATTAAATGGCTGGCGAGGCACAGAATCCGACACCCGAGGCCATGCAGCTGGCGCAGCGCAGCCTGCTGGAACCTGCGGGCCTGGACGCCGGGCGGCTCGGCCAAGCGCTCGATCTGATGCTCGGCGCCAAGGTGGATGCGGCCGATCTGTATTTCCAGGTGTCGCAGGAAGAGTCCTGGTCGCTGGAGGACGGGATCGTCAAGGAGGGGAGCTCCAGCATCGAGCAGGGAGTCGGCGTGCGGGCACTGGCCGGCGAGCGCACCGGTTTTGCCTATTCCGACGAAATCCAGCCGCAGGCCCTCGAGGAAGCCGCGCGCGCCGCTCGCGCGATCGCCGGCCGCGGCGGCCAGGGTTCGGTGCAGGCCTGGCATCGCATCGAAGGCCGCCACCTGTATCAGCCGGTCGATCCCACCGTCAGCCTGACCGACGAGCAGAAGGTGGCCTGGCTCGAGCGCGTCGATCGCGAGGCCCGCAAGATCGATCCACGCATCGTGCGCGTGATGGCCAGCGTGCACGCCGTGCACGAACTGGTGCTGATCGCCAACAACGAGGGCGCGCTGGCCGCCGACGTGCGGCCGCTGGTGCGCATGAACGTCTCGGTCATCGTCGAGCAGAACGGGCGCCGCGAGCAGGGCTACTGCGGGGCCGGCGGCCGCTACACGCTCGCTGAGCTCGTCAGCAACGAGCGGCCCATCGAGCTGGCCCGCGAGGCGGCCCGCCAGGCGCTGGTCAACCTCGAGGCCGTGAACGCTCCGGCCGGCGCCATGAGTGTGGTGCTGGGCCCCGGGTGGCCGGGAATATTGCTGCACGAGGCGATCGGGCATGGGCTTGAGGGCGACTTCAATCGCAAGGGCACATCGGCTTTCAGCGGGCGCATCGGCCAGCGCGTCGCCAGCCCTGGTTGCACCGTGGTGGACGATGGCACGCTGGCGGGGCGGCGCGGTTCGCTCAACATCGACGATGAAGGTACGCCCACGCAGTGCACGACGCTGATCGAGGACGGGATCCTTCGCGGCTATCTTCAGGACCGCCTCAACGCCCGCCTGATGGGCGCTACCCCAACGGGCAATGGCCGGCGCGAGTCCTTCGCGCACCTCACTCTTCCGCGCATGACCAACACCTACATGCTCGCCGGTCCCTACGCGCCCGAGGAGATCATCCGCTCGGTTGATCGCGGCATCTACGCCGTCAACTTCGGCGGCGGCCAGGTCGACATCACTTCGGGAAAGTTCGTGTTCTCGGTGAGCGAGGCTTACATGATCGAGAATGGTAAGCTCGGTGCGCCCATCAAGGGCGCGACGCTGATCGGCAACGGACCCGACGTGCTGACCCGGGTCGCCATGATCGGCAACGACCTCAAGCTCGATGCGGGGGTGGGCACCTGCGGTAAGGAAGGCCAGAGCGTTCCTGTCGGGGTGGGCCAGCCGACGCTGCGCGTCGATGCCCTGACGGTGGGCGGCACCGCCTAGTCCCGCCGGCCCTTCTTGTCATAATTGTCCGGCGTTCGACCTGCCGAAGGCGCTCGCGTTAGCATGGAGCGATGCGTCATCTGACAGAGCCGGTCTACGAGAGTCTCCCTGCGGTCTACTCGCTCGGCGGCGCGCTGCTGCTGTGGCTCAGTTACTACTTCCGCCAGTCTTGGTGGAGTACGCCCTGCGCGCTGGTGGGACTGCTGGGATTGATCGCAGGCCTGATGGTGTGGATGCGACGGCGCGAGTATCGCGCCTCGGGCGAGGACTACGTCAATCGCGGGCGTCCGGCCGGCGAGTCGGCTGACGAGCCGCCCTGAAGGCGCCCGCCCGCCGCGGCCTTAGTTCTGGGTGCTTTCGCCGTCCACTTCGCGAAAGCGCGGCGGCGGCTCCTCGATGATCTCTTCCTCGTACTCCGCCGGCTCCGACTCGCGCTCATCCAGGTACGTGACCTGGAATGAGCCCAAGATCACCACGTCACCGTCGCTGAGGTTGTGGCGTCGCAGGCGCTGGTCCTTGACGTATACGCCGTTGGTGCTGTTGAGATCCTGGATAACGCTCAGGAACTGGTTGCTGATGATCTGACAATGATGTCGGCTGATGGTGCGATCGTCGATCTGCAGATCCGCATCCGCCGCCCGTCCGATCATCATCCGGCCGATGTGCAGCGGGTACTCGGCCAGGAGCTCCCCGGCATTCATGACCAGCAATCGAGCGATGCGCGCGCCCACCATATCTTTATGGATCGGCGCCAGCGTGCGCTCTGACGCTGCCGGAACCTCGACGGAGGCCCCAAGGGCGATGGAGTCCGGTGCAGGAGCGGGCTGCGGCGCCGCGGGGCTTCCCGGAGCGCTGGCTCCATCGATCGGAATTTCCGCGGGCACTTCCCTGGGCAATTCCCTGGGTGCTTCCCTCGCGATTTCTCTGGGCGGTTCGCTGGGTGCAGGCGCGACGTAAGCTGGACGATTGCTGAGTGGCGGCAATTTCAGCTCGGTGGCGGCCGCCTCGATGTCCTCCGGCAGCACATGATCGCGCTCGGCTTTGGCGGCAATGCTAAGCGCGGCATCGCACAGCGAATTGATCAGCCGCGGCGCACCGCCGGCGTAACGGTCAATCGCCTCGAAGCATCCGGTCTGAAAGATATCGCGTCCCTGCGAGCCTGCGATTGCCAGGCGGTGCACGATGTAGCCGTGGACCTGGTCGGGCGAGAGCTCCGTCAGATGAAAGCGCAAGCGCACGCGTTGCGCCAGCTGCGCGGACTCGGGCGCATCCAGCTGCCGGCCCAACGGCGGTTGGCCCACGAGGATCACGCGCATCGGGGCTTCTGCGCCCGATGGAACCTCCAGCAGAGAGCGCAGCTGCTCGAGGAGCGCTGGCCCCAGGTTCTGCGCCTCATCCATGATCAGCAGCACCTTGCGACCGGCCGCGCGCTGCTCGGCCAGGTAGCCGTTGAGCGTCCCTAAGAGCGCCGCGCGGTTGCCGCGGAAGGGTATGTAGCCGAACTGCTCGAGCAGCGCCTGCAGGAACTCGTTGGTCGAGATCGGCGCCTGCGTCAGGTGCGCGACCACCACGCTCTTGTCGAGTTCGCGCCGGAAGGTGTCGACCAGCAGCGTCTTGCCCGAGCCGGGCTCGCCGGTGATGACCACGAAGTCATCGGCGGAGGAAACCGCCGATTCCAGATAGGCCTTGGCGCGCGCGTGCGACTTGCTTAAGTACAGGTAGCGCGAGTCCGGACTGGTCTGGAATGGCGCTTCCTTGAGCTTGAAGGTGGTCAAATACATCCGCTCTCTCGCTGGCCTTATGCTCGCCGCGGTCGCCCAGTGTAGCTCTTATGCGTGGGCCCCAGCGCGCAGCGCGCCAGCCAATGCCCGCAACAGCCGGCGCGTGCGCACATTGCGCTCCCCGGCGGTCGGTGCGACCAGCGTACAGTGCCCCAGTTTGCGCCCGGGCCGCGGGCTCTTGCCATATTCGTGCAAATGCACTCCGGGCTGTGCCAGCACCGCCGCGCGCGCGGGCATACGCCCAATCAGGTTGACCATCGCCGAATGTCCCGTCACACCGGCGCGGCCCAGCGGCAGGCCGGCAATCGCGCGCAGGTGGTTCTCAAACTGGCTGGTGTGTGCCCCTTCGATCGTCCAGTGCCCTGAATTGTGCACGCGTGGTGCCAGTTCATTGGCGATCAGACGCCCGTTCCTGACAAAAAATTCGATGGCCAGCACGCCCACATAGTTAAATTCCCGTAACACGGCGCGCATGGCGGTGCGCGCCTGGCGCTCGAGCGCGGGCGCCGACCAGGGTGCGATGCTCAGTCGCAGCATGCCCTCCTGGTGCCAGTTGCGCGTGAGCGGATAGAAGGCCTCGCTGCCGTTGCGCGCGCGCACACCGATGGCCGAGACTTCCGCCTCGAAGCCCACGAGCTCCTCGTAGAGGAGCGGTGCGCCGCCCAGTTTCTCCCAGGCCGCACCGATCGCCTTGTGGTCGCGGATCAGCGCCTGACCCTTGCCGTCGTAACCCATGCGCCGGGTCTTGAGCATTCCGGGCGTGCCGATCTTGAGGCAGGCGCGCTTAAGCTCCGCAAGGCTGGAGACCGGCGCGTGACGCGTGGTGCGCACTCCGAGCCGTTCAAACAATCGTTTTTCGGCGAGCCGGTCCTGCCCGGTGGCGAGCGCGCGCAGCGGCGGGGCGATGCGGGTGCGCAGGCCGCGGGTCGCCGAGCGCAGCGCCGCCACGGAGATGTTCTCCCAATCGAAGCTCAGCACATCACAGCGCCGTGCCAGCTTGCGCAGCAGCGCGCGGTCGGTGAACTCGCCCACCAGCACCGGTGCCAGCGCGGCGGCGGGCACCGACGCATCGCGATCCAGGAACAAGAAGTCCAGACCCAGCGGGTAGCCTGCGAGCGCGAGCATGCGGCCGAGCTGGCCCGCGCCCACGATGCCGACGGTCATGCCGCCGGGTTCCGCGGGTCGGGGTGGGCGAGTATGGCTTCGGTTTGCCGGCGCCGATGCTGCAACAGCGCTTCTGCGATCTGCGGGTAGCGGCCGGCGAGAATGGCCGCGGCGAACAGCGCGGCGTTGGTGGCCCCCGCTGCCCCGATCGAGAAGGTCGCCACCGGGATCCCAGCGGGCATCTGCACGATCGAGAGGAGCGAATCCAGTCCGTTGAGAGCGCGCGACTGCACGGGAACCCCCAGCACCGGGAGCGCGGTTTTGGCAGCGGCCATGCCGGGCAGGTGCGCGGCGCCGCCGGCTCCGCAGATCAGCACCTCGAGGCCGCGCTCGGCCGCGCCGCTGGCGTATTCAAACAGCAGGTCAGGCGTGCGATGCGCCGAGACCACGCGCACCTCGTGGGCAATGCCGAGTTTTTCG
>Ga0157374_10001219_pt1 | contig 21965 bp, 12 predicted proteins | sample M25metaG_FD_115308 | JGI IMG/M metagenome (GOLD analysis project Ga0157374, IMG submission 115308) | Miscanthus rhizosphere microbial communities from Kellogg Biological Station, Michigan, USA - M2-5 metaG | ecosystem: Host-associated > Plants > Roots > Rhizosphere > Soil | place: USA: Michigan... | reverse complement strand
ATTATTTATTTTTACTTTTGTTTCCTTATACATAAAAGGCCCAAACTTTATTATAGGGGGGGCTTAAAAGGGGGGGGGGGGATTAAAATTTTATAAATAGTTATGTCCAGATGTTATTGTAATACTAAATGCTCCTCGTTTATTTTTTTTAGTTAATCTAGCAACTTCTGAATAGTTAACTTTTCCTGTAGCTAAAGCTCCTCTTATTGTAGTTTTAACTGTTTTTCTAGGAACTACTCTTTGAGTAAGTAAACGTCCAGCAATTCTAATTTTCATACCAGATAAGAAAGCCGGTAACACCATAACTTTTTTAGGACCTTTTAGATTAAATTTAATTTTAAATGGATTTTTAATAACTGCTCTTCTAAAAAGTTTATTTAAAAAAATTCTAATTTTAGTTCTTTTAATCATAATAGACAATAAATTTACTAAGATATTTGTATCATTATAAGGGTATCTTATTCTAATTAAATTTAATTCAACTGGTTTTTTTAAGAATCTGCTTAAAATATCACAAATTATTTTAAATTTATTAGCATTTCTAGCAATAAAGTTTTTTCTCCAAATAATTACATTTTTATTTTTAATTTTTATTAATTTAAAATGGAATTTTACTAATCGAGATATTATTTTATCTTTGTATTCTTGAGTTTCATTTTCTACTTGGGTATTAAGGATTGATGGTACTTGTGCTCTTTTATAGCTACCACCTAAAACCCATTTTTCTTGTTTTAAGTTTTTTTTAGGATCAAGAAAATAATAAAATAATTGAATTTCAACTTTATCTGGAGTAACCACAAAAACAGGTTTACTTATTAAACAATGAAGAGTTCTAAATGAAGCAGTTAAGAAATTAAATATATTAATTAAAACTTTATGATTTAAAGTATTAAAGTAATAACCTATTGTTTTTGAATATACTAGTATAGTACCTTTTCGTTTCATATTAAACATTGTCATTGATTTTATGTAATCATTTATTCGTGGTATTATAAAGCCTGGTAAAGATCTTGTAGAAATAGTATTTTTTTCTATATCAAATTTATTATTTTTCATTAGTTGATTTATTGTTTCTTCTATTTGGATTAAATTTAATTTTCCTTCTTTTGAATTAGATTCTACTTTATTTAAGTCTAAGCCTAGGTTATTTTTTATAGAATTTCTTAAATTTACGTTACCTTCTTTAGGTAGGTGTAGGCTCTGTTCATATTTATCGTTTTCTTGTGAAAGTTCTGGAGTTTTCATAGCTAGTAGTTTATTTATTTCTAATTTTTTAGAATTTATTAAATCTTCTAGTGCTAAATTTATCATTATACCTTTTCTATACAATTGATTAAACATTAATAAACTTTTATTTATTTTTAAATTAGAATAAAATAAGTTTTTGCCAATTAATAAATTATTATAATTGTAATATTTTTTTCCATTTATGTCTATAGGTGTAAAGAAAGCAAATTTATTATTGAAGTAATTTAAATTAGTTTTAATAAAATAGTCTAATTTTTCTCTTTGTATTAACAATAGTACTGTTTTTAAATCTTGTTTTAAATTGTTTTTATAATCATTTCCTAAATAATTTAAACCGTTTACTATGTATTCTGTTTTTTCTATTTGACTAAAGTTTTGAAACTTATATTGTGTTTCTAAACTTAAGTTTTTTTCTGATTTTAATTCCTCTTTATATTTGATAAACATTGGTGTACCAAATAAAGGTAAAATCTGTTTATTTATATTATTCATATTTTTTATTTTTTTGTTAGTTATTCCTTTTTTTTAGAAGTAACTTTTAAGAATTCTGATTTTTTCATCATTCAGTTATTAGTTTTTAGAGTAATTAATTTTGAAGTGGTAATATTTAACTCTTTAGACTTTAACTCCAAAAATTAATTTTTAATTTACATCCAAATTCTTTTGATGGTATACATACGTTCCATTGTCTAATCAAAGATTTGTTTTAAATTTAAATGATACTTTATTTAAGTAAATGTAAATTAATAGAAAGCTAAAAGATTAGTAAGTAATAATTGTTAATTTACACAACTATTAAAGAAAGATTAAATTAATTAATATAAAAATAGTATCCTTATTTAATTTTATTTTCTTTTTTAGCTTTAATTTCTTATAATTAATTTAATATATACAATTAGAAATTTTATTTATATCTAAATATTTGTCTTTATAAGCCTATATATTTATATAAATATATATTTCAATATTAGGTACTAGGCTACTTTAATTTAAAATATTTTGCTTTTTTAAACAAAGTTTATTATTTTTCATTTTTAATAATAATAATTATTTATATAAATGTAATTAACGAGTCCTATCAGATTCGAACTGATACCGGCCTAATTGACAATTAGGTGCTCTACCGATTAAACTAAGGGCCCTTTTAAATTTTTTTTATATTTCTTATATATAATATTCTTATAAATAGATATAAATTATGGTGATTTTATTTTTATATAATATTAATAAGGGAGGGGGGTTTAAATATAATTAAATTTTATTTCTAGATATAACTATTGTAGAGAACATAGCTAATAATAAAATTATACTACATATAATAAGTGAAATGGCACCATATGTATATAATCCATGTCCAAGTGCTTGAATTTGAGAGAAATTAGTAAAAATAGTATCAGCTATCATTGGTGTATAAGAAAAATCAAATATATTATTATTTACAACTACAGAAGATGTATTTAATAAAAAACCATTTAAATCAGTAAAAATATTAAGTATACCAGATAAAGAAGAAACATCTTTATAACTTAAAGGTAAAATAGTGAATATTGTATAAATAAATGAAGATCCAATAGCTAAAGCTAAAGGTAAATTTTTAGTATATTGACTACCAGTTTCTAAAATATCAGTAAGTCTAATATTAATCATCATAATAATGAATAAGAATAATACTGCAATAGCACCAATATAAACGATAATGTAAGAAATTCCTATAAAATTTACACCTAATAAAATTAAGTATCCTGCTGCATTAACAAATGTAGAAATTACAAATATTACTGAAATTACAGGATTTTTAGATGTAATAGATAAAACACTTGAAAATAAAGTACCGAAAGCTAATATGTTGATTAAAATTGTTTTCATTTTTGTTTTTTTTTTTATTAATTTTACCCTTCAATTTTAACCTTTTACTATAAAGTTCTATATTCTTTATAGTGTAAGTATTATCTTTATATTATTCAATTTTTGTTCCGCGCGCGGGCTTGTTTAATTAATATAAAAATTTTATTTTGTTGAAGGAATATAGCCTACGTGAAGTAATATTATTTATTACTACGCTCTAATATAATATTTAGTTTTATTTTTTTAACTTTTTTAATTTTTGTTCCGCGCGCGGGCTTGATTAAAAAAGTTTTTATAAACTTATATTTGATAAAAGGCTTTAAACAATGTATTTTACATCTTATAATTAAAATAATTAAATTTATTTAATACAAAGTAGGTTTAACCTAGAATAGTGATCTTTATAATTTTATAAAGGTATAAATATATATAAAAACAATCTAATTTTAATTGTTTTTATTAATATTACTAATGATAAATTAAATTGTAAAAATAATAATATCTTTAGTAATTCTTATTTAATAAAATAAATCTTTTTATTTACTAAATTTTTTATATAAATTATAATAAATAGGAGATAAATAACTTACTAAATAGATAAAATCGCTAGCTTTATAGTAATATTGACTTGCTAGTTTGTTTAAATTTAAACTACTTATCCTTATACTTAAACTTTAATATAGCGATAAACCTCAGAGGAATTGAACCTCTATCTAATAAAACTTAAATTAGTAATTACCAAAAAGGTTTAAAATAAAAAAGATTTAGTATTAATGTTAAGTATACTTTATTTTTTATAAATAGAATTTAATTTATTTAATGGTGTTCTTCAGTTTTCCCTATTTTTATCTGCAAAGTTTAAAATTAAAAGTATTATAAACTAGGCAGGAGCTGTGTCTGAAGATTTCGAGCTACAACATTGTAAAAAGTAAAATAGGATGTTGTGTCTATAGAGAGTTAGTGGGGGAGGGGGGGGTTAAATACTATATAAATTTACTTTTTATTTATAAATTAGAATAATATATATTTTAATAAAAAAAAAATTTTTTTTTTTCTTTTTCTACTGGGAATATTATAGTAGAAAAGGTTAATTTAATATTAAGATTGTACTGGTAACATTTTGAAAGCATGGAATGGGATAGGGCTTGCTAATGTCCATTCTAATGTTGTACCTGTTTCAGTTTCATTATTAAATTGTGCCATTGATGTAAAGTAAGATGGAACAGCCCATGGATTTGATGTAGCTGCAGGTTGGTTAACAAAAATATCATAAATTATATAACCAAATAACATTGTTGCTACTACTGAAATTAATGATCCAAAACTTGAGATTGCATTCCATCCAGCAAAAGCATCAGGATAATCTGGGATTCTTCTTGGCATTCCCGCCATTCCTAAGAAATGTTGAGGGAAGAATGTTAAGTTAACTCCAACGAATAATGTCCAGAAGTGCACTTTACCTAAGAAATCATTATATGTTCTACCTACGATTTTTGGTGTCCAATAATAGAAACCCGCAAAAAGAGCGAATACTGCACCCATAGATAATACATAATGGAAGTGAGCTACTACATAATATGTATCATGGAAAGCTACATCCAATGAAGCATTAGCTAATACTACTCCAGTTACTCCTCCTATTAAGAATAATAGTAAAAATCCTAAAATGAAAATTAGTGGAGTATGGAATCTTAAACTACCACCGTATAAAGTAGCTAACCAACTAAAAATTTTAATTCCTGTTGGAACAGCAATTACCATAGTTGCGGCAGTGAAATAAGCTCTAGTATCAACATCTAATCCTACAGAGAACATGTGATGTGACCAAACTAAGAAACCTAAGATTCCAATAGAGAACATAGCATATACCATTCCTAAATAACCAAAGATAGGTTTACCTGAGAATGTAGATACAATATGACTAACTATACCAAAACCTGGTATAATTAGAATATATACTTCAGGGTGACCGAAGAACCAGAATAAATGTTGATACAAGATAGGATCTCCACCTCCGGCAGGGTCATAGAAACTAGTATTAAAGTTTCTATCTGTAAGTAACATAGTAATTGCACCTGCTAATACAGGAAGAGCTAGTAATAATAAGATAGCTGTAATACAGATAGCCCATACAAATAAAGGTAATTTATGTAAAGACATACCATTCGCTCTCATATTAATTGTTGTTGATATAAAATTAGCCGCACCTAAAATAGATGAAATTCCGGCTAAGTGTAAACTAAAGATAGCTAAATCAACAGAACCTCCTGAATGTGATTGGATACCAGCTAATGGTGGGTATACAGTCCATCCTGTACCTACTCCATTTTCAACTAAAGCACTTAATAATAATAAGATTAGTGAAGGTGGTAATAACCAGAATGAGATATTATTTAATCTTGGGAAAGCCATATCTGGTGCCCCAATGTGGATAGGTAAAAAGTAATTACCAAACCCACCTACTAATCCAGGCATAACCATGAAGAAAATCATAATAAATGCGTGTGCTGAAATTATTACATTAAATAATTGGTGATCTCCGTGTAAAAATTGAACACCAGGTGCTGATAATTCTAATCTAATTAAAACTGAAAACGCAGTTCCAATCATACCAGCAAAAATAGAGAAAACTAGGTATTCTGTACCTATCTCTTTAGCATTTGTTGAACAGAGCCAAGACACTATAAGTATAATTAAGGCCCTATAAAGTTATTTTTAGCTTATGAAGCAGTCCATCTGTGTTATACATAATATTTACCTCTTCCGCAGGAGCGAAGCGAGACATACTACTTGTTCCATTATAAAGGTGCTATCGCTCCCCCTTTACGATTTACATGGTATAACGGTGCTTCTTTCTCAATTAATTAATCCCTACCTCCACTCGCACATTCCATTTCAATTTTCCTAAGGAAAAACAACGGCAGCGTAAGCCAGTGTGCTTGGCCAATAATAATGAACGTTACTTTTTTTATTTTATTTATTATTATTTATGTTTCTTATATTAATTATAAATTTATAATTAAATAATTTATAGGTTATAGAAGAGGGGGGGGGGATTAAAATAGAATCTATACTTTATTTAATATTAGTGTAAATCTATAGCATCTTTTAAATATGAACATACTAATAAATTAAATACAAAAGCTTGTATTAAAGCAACAGCTAATTCTAGTCCGATTAAACCTAAGAAGATTGAGAAAGGAATTAGAGTTAAAACCGCTACAATTAAGCTACCTGAGAATAATTTATATAGGAATGTTGATAAAATTTTAAGTAAAGTGTGTCCAGCTACAATATTACTGAATAATCGCACTCCTAAACTAGCAGCTCTAGCTAAATAAGAAACAACTTCAATTAATACTAATAAAGGAACTAAAGCTAAAGGAGTTCCAGAAGGAATAAAGAAAGAGAAGAATTTAACTTTGTGTATTGAAAGAGATAAGATTGTTACTCCTAAGAAAATTGTTACACTTAATCCTAAACATACTACAGCACTTGATGTGATAGAATATGAATAAGGTACATTACCTAATAAATTACCTATTAAAATAAAGAAGAATAAAGAATAGATAAATGGTAAATAAATCTCATTTCTACTTCCTATTTGATCTTTAACCATAGAATTTATACTTGCAAAAGAACTTTCCAATGATATAGACCATTTAGATGGTATTAATTTACTATCATTATTACCTAAAATATGTAATCCAGTTACTAATAATAAAACTAATCCAGAATATAATGCTAAATTTGTTAAAGATAAATTAAAATAACCAAAAAGAGGTGCATTTAAACCAATTAAATTAGTAACTTCAAATTGTTCTAAAGGTGAATGGATAAATCCAAATGTTGTTGTATATTTACTCATTTTTTTGTTTTTATTTTTGTTTTTTATTTTTATTTATTTTATTTATGTTTTAATTTTTTTATAGCGCAGTTTTTCTTCCCTTTACGAGCAGATACCGCGGAAGCCACCATAACTTATTTTATAATTACAATTCTTTTATAATTAAGTATCTAATTTAAATATTTAATTTATACTATTTAAATTAGATACTTTTAAGAAATAAAGCCGAAAAAAGGAATCGAACCTTTTTTTTACCGTCATGAGTGGTATGTTTTAACCTTTTAAACTATTTCAGCTTTAATATTAAAATAAAAGTTATTTTTTTAATAAAGAATTTAAACTAAAAATCTAATAATGTTTCTTTTAAATAACTTTTTATAAGTTATTCAGGTTTAAATTTGAATATTGCTATTCTTTTTATCAGATTTTTTTAGAATCAGCATAAAAAGAAAGGGGTGATATCTAGGCCTTTTACCATCTCTTTATACCCCGCTCTTTATATTAGCGAGGCCAAAGAGGACCGAAGGAGGGGGATTAATATTAAATATAAAATACTTTATAATTTATACACTATATAGTAAAGAAGTTACTGATACATGAAGTGTATCTAATAGTACATTAGGGAAAATACCTAACAATAATGTAGGTATTAATAAAGAAAGAAGTAAATAATATTCTCTTCTATTAATATCTTTTAAAGGTTGAAGTGCTGGATGGTAAGATCCATAAGATATTCTATTATATAAAAAGATAGCGTAACAAGCTGAAAGTACAATAGAAGTAGCAGCTATAGTAGCTACAACAGGACTTCTATCCCAAACACCAAAAAGAGTTAATTGTTCACCTAAGAAATTAAGAGTAAGAGGGAAACCAATATTAGCTAAAGTAAATACAAAGAATAAAATAGTAAATACTGGCATATAATTAACTAAACCTCTAATATTTTGAATAACTCTAGTATGTGTTCTATCATAAATAATACCACCTACACAAATGAATAAAGCTGGACTAACAAAACCATGTGCAATACTTAATAATATTGCTCCTTCTATACCTTGTATTGAATTAGAGAATAAACCTAAAACTACTACACCCATGTGTGCAATACTTGAATAAGCAATAAGTCTTTTAGTATCTTGTTGTACTATAGTTGATAAAGAAGAATAAACAATAGAAATTACAGCAATAGTTTGAACTAAAGGACTAAAATAATTTGTAGCATCAGGTAAAAAATTAATTAATATTCTTAAAAATCCGTAAGTAGCTAATTTTAAAATAGTAGCAGCTAGTAGAATAGATCCTGATAATGGACTATCACCATGGGCTTTAGGTAACCAAATAACAAAAGGATAAAGTGGAGTTTTAACTGCAAAAGCAATAAAGAAACCTAACCATAATAATTTCTGACTTTCTAAGCTTATTTCGGATAAAGAAATTAATTGGAAATCAGTTGAACCTAAGTAGCTATATATTACTAAAATAGATAATAACATTGGTAAACTACCAGCTAAAGTATATAAAAAGAATAATAAAGCTGATCTAAATCTATCTTCTCCGTGTCCAAAAATTACAATAAGAATGAAAAGAATTGGTAAAACACTTTCAAAAAATACATAGAATAACATTAAATCTAAAGATACAAAAGCACAAATTTGTAAAGTTTCTAATAATAAGAATGAAATTAGAAAAAATTTTAAATTAGTTGTAATACTTGTATGATTTGATAATAAAGCTATTGGTGTTATAAATGTTGTTAGTAAAACAAAGTAAAGAGATATTCCATCTATACCTAAATTAAAATGGCAAAAACTTAATTGATTAAATTCATAAATAAATTGATATTGTGAAGTATTAGAATCAAATTGGAACCATATTACTATTGATATTAATAAATTAATTAGTGAAGTTATAAGTGCTATTTGTCTTAATAAAGATTTATTTTTATTAGAATCTTCTTGAATAGGAAGTAAAATTAAAGAACCTATTATAGGAACTAGTAAAAGTAATGTAATCATTTTTTTAATTTAATTTTTAAAGAACGTAAACAATTTATAAAAGTTTCGAGCGGTTCTTTTTTAATTATTTATTTTATTTTTTCTTTAGTTATATGATATTTTATTATTTTATTAAAATAGAGCATATTTTATTATTTTATTAAAATAGAGCATATTTTATTTTATTTTTTAAGGGGTTTTTATCTCTAACTTTTAATTTATTAGATAGAGTTTAAATAAGGGGGGGGGTATAATATTAAATTTTTATTAATAATTAGCTAGCAGTTGAGTCAACCCATAATAGGAAATCTTGAGTTGAAACAGCTTCTACTACGATTGGCATGAAACCGTGCCAAACTCCGCAGATTTCTGAACATTGTCCGTAGAAAGTACCAGTTCTTTCAGCTAAAGCTGAAACTTGATTTAATCTACCAGGAACACAATCTAATTTAATACCTAAAGATGGAACAGAGAAAGCATGGATAACATCTGAACCTGTAACAATAAATCTAATATGGCAATCCACAGGGATAACTAATCTATTATCAACTTCTAATAATCTAAATTGACCTAACTCTAAGTCTGAGTCAGGAACCATATAGCTATCAAAATCTATGGCATCTCCACTTTCTGTAATGAAATCTGATAATTCATATGACCAATACCATTGGTGACCTACAACTTTAATTGTTAAAGTAGGTGATATTACTTCATCCATTAAATATAATAATCTGAAAGATGGGAAAGCAATAGCAATTAAGATTAAAGCTGGAGTAATAGTCCAGATTAATTCTACAATTGTACCGTGTGTTAAATATTTATAAGCTATTGGATTTTTAGTTGAGCTATAGTAATAAGTAATAGAACCTAAAGCCCATGAAACTACAAATACAATTACTATTAAATAAAATCCAATTGTATTATGTAAAGTTACTATACCAGTAAAAGCTGGTGCAGCACTATCTTGGAATCCTAATTGCCAAGCATGAGCAGCATCATTAAAAATTGTATTAAAATTTAAAAAAAAGTTTAACATTTATTATTCTAATTTTATTTTTATCTTATCGTTCTTAAGTTTAATTTTTACTCTTTTAACTTAATCTTTTAAATTTTAAGTTAAATTAAGTCTTTTTATTTTTTAGTACCTATTACTACAGAGCGCTGTGCAGATCTTCGTAGTTAACCTCAGTCAAGGAAAAGATAGCTAGACTAAATAAAAATAATTATATTAGAGCATATACCTTTAGATTTTTTAATTTCTACTTAGAGTCTACTACATAATTTTATTACATATCTTCTAAGAGGTATTCTTAAGAATTTTTCTTTGATTTATTCTTATATAACTTTAATAATTTTAACTTAAACAGCCTCTATTAAAGTTATACAATCCAAGGAGTTAAGGATTCGAACCTTATTTTCCTTTGTTCCTATACACTTTCCTTTAGGTAACCTACATTTTCACTTAAAAAGTAAGAAGGTCTTAGGTATAGGCTTATTTAATTGCTTTCCCTAAAAGCAACTCCCTTTAATTTTTCTTTCTTATAAAATTTTATAATTTTTCGGGCACTGCAGGATTTGAACCTGCGACTTTTGTGAAGTACTCGTTTTCAAGACGAGCGCCATAAACCAGACTCGACCAAGTACCCTTTTAATATAATAATTATAATACTCTTTTATATTAAATTTCTAAACTAAATCCTAAATATAAATATACTCTTTATAATATTAATTTTATAAAATTTTATAACCTAAAACTAAGACCGTAGGGACTTGAACCCTAATACCATCCATTATGAGCGAATTGCATTAACCAATTATGCTACAGTCTTTATAATTTTTTATTTATTTGAGTTAATTTACAAAAATTCCAACAATTACTGGGAGATTCCTTATACTCCACTACGCCTAGTGGTTAGCAAGGAAAGTAGTTGTGTTAATGTAGCGCAGCCCCTTAAAACAAGAACGTCTCCTTATAACAATACCAAATATAATATAAATATAAAAAGGATAAAACATATTCTTATAATTTATTTATAAAAATTATATTAAAACTAAAATAACAAAAGTTAAGATAGGTAGAGAAGATATAACCAATATAAAAAAGTATAAATATTAGCGGCGCGATATAACTTTTTATCATTTAAATTTAATTTATCCTATACTTCTCTACCTACAGAGCCCTCCCTTCAAAGGCAGGAAGAATAGAGAGGGGGGGTTAAATATTTTTATTTAAAGTGCTGTACAGAGTAAAGAAAAGTATAATACTTAATCTTGCAAATTCAGAAGAAAGATCTAAGATAACAGAAGAGAATACAAGTACAAGGAATAAAATTAAACCTATAGTAATATAAAGGGCATAAGTAGTTACAACCCCAGTATCTAATTTAGCAATTTCTTTTCCAGCATTACTAAAATAATTACTTAAACCAAAAGGACCTAAGAACTCTATTACACCTCTATCAATTTCTTTAGATATAATGTAACCTAATTTAAATCCTTTTTCAATAAAGAAATGGTTATAAATTACATCGAAATAGTATTTTCCATTTAAGAAACTGTATAATTTTCTACCTAAAGATACTTCAGTTATACTATTGATAACTCCTGGATTTATATTATATAGATATAGAGCTAAAACAGCACCTAATACACTTAAAATAGCTGGTAATTGTTTAATTAAAATAGGTAAACTAAATTCAGCTTCAACTAAAGCAATATTATTAGGATGTGTAAATACAGCAGCACCTAAGAAATTAGATCCCATTCCAACAAATAAATCTGAGAATAAATAACCAAAGAATATACTGAATAAAGCTAGTACAAATAATGGAATAATTACAGCTAATTTACTTTCATGTGAATTTAAATAAGATTGTTTTTGACCATTAGGAACAGTTAAGAAAACTAAACTAATAAGTCTGAAACTATAGAAAGCAGTTACACCTGCTGTAATAGAACCTAGAATATAAGCATAGATACCACTGAAACTATATTGTCCAAAAGCTAATTCTAAAATTAAATCTTTAGAATAGAAACCCGTCATGAAAGGTATAGCCATAATAGACAGAGTACCAACTAACATAATAGAATAAGTAAATGGTAAGAAATTAATTAATCCTCCCATTTTTCTAATATCTTGTTGATCTTGGAATGAATGAATTACTGCACCTGCTGATAAGAATAACATAGCTTTAAAGAAACTATGATTTAATGTATGGAATAAAGCTACATCATATTGACTTAAACCTATTGCCATCATCATATACCCTAATTGTGATATTGTTGAAAAGGCAATAATTCGTTTTAAATCATTTTGTACTAAACCACTTGTCGCAGCAAAGAAGGCTGTACTTGCTCCAATTAAAGTAATAACTAATAAAGCTGTAGGGCTATATTCTAGTATAGGGCTAGATCTTAATAATAAATAGATACCAGCTGTAACTAGAGTAGCAGCATGTAATAAAGCTGAAACGGGTGTTGGAGCTTCCATACTTCCAGGTAACCAAGAATGTAAAGGAATATTAGCACTTTTAGCTGTAGCACCTATAAATAAAAGTAGAGCAATAATAGTAATAGCTGTTTCATTTAAATAAGGAGATAAACTAAATATAGTTGAATAATTTAAAGAACCAAATAATGCAAACATAGCAAAGAATGCTATACTTAGGAACATATCACCTACTCTATTCATTGTAAATGCTAACATTGAAGCTTTATTTGCTTGTATTCTAGTAAAATAGAAATTAATTAATAAATAAGAAACACAACCAATAGCTTCCCAACCAATAAACATTACAAAATAGTTACCTCCAGAAATTAAAATTAACATACCACCAGTGAAAGCTGATAAATAAGAAAAGAATCTTTGAATATGAGGATCAGAAGATAAATAATCAATACTATATACATGAATTAAAGTAGAACAATATAATACAGCTAATCCTAATGATACTGTTAATTGATCAAAATAGAATTCCCATTGTATTGTTAATATTTCTGAATCTACCCAGCTTCCTAAATTAATTGATACTGGTGATCCTGATAAACCTACTTCATAAAAAGCTACAGTCATTAAAATTGAAGATAAGAAAAGGCAAGTACATGTAATAAATTGAGCTCCGGTCACTCCTACTTTTCTACCCATAAATCCGGCTACGATTGAACCTAAAAAAGGTAAAATTAAAATTGAAATATACATTTAAGTTCTAAGTGATATAGTTCCTCTTAATCTATAATATGCAACAAGTATACTTAGGCCAATAACAGATTCTGCACCTGCAATAGATATAATATATATACTAAAAGTTTGTCCAACATTATCATCAAAATTAAATGAACTTATTAATACTAATAAAGTAACAGCAAGTAACATAATTTCGATGGCGATTATCATAAGGATTATATTTTTTCTATTTAAAATAAAACCTAATATACCTATTAAAAATAAAAATAATGAAAGATTCATAGTTTTGTATTTGTTTTATTCATTTAAAGTACTATAAAAAATTGAGTTTTAGTTATTTTACAATACTTAGTTTTTCATTCTATTAATAAATAAGATAAAATTTATTTTTTATTTATAATAGTTTAAATTTTTAAGTAGTGTAATAATAATATTTTACATAATAAGAATTATGTATTTTTTTTTTACTTTATTAAAGTTGTAACGCAGGGCTCCTGCGGTAGAGGGGGATATTATTTTATAATTTTTAATTTATTTTTATAAAATTACAAAGTTAACCTTATTTTGATTAAGTTTTATTTTTACTATTTATCGTCTACTATGCCTCCGGTCCTAATTAAGCACCACCCCAGAAATAAACAGCCATAAATAAGAATAACCAAACTATATCAACAAAATGCCAATATAAGATACCAGCTTCATGTCCTACATGGTGTGTAGAAGTTAATTGATAATTATAAATTCTAAATAGACCAACAATAATAAATATTGTTCCAACTATTACATGCATTCCGTGTAGACCAGTTGAAGCATAGAATGCACTACCATATACACTATCGCTCATTGAGAAAGCTGCTTCTGAATATTCAAAATATTGTAAAGCTGTAAAGATTACAGCTAATACTACAGTTAAGAATGTTCCAACAATAGCACCTCTTCTATCTCCACCAATTAAAGCATGGTGTCCGTAAGTAACGAAAGCACCTGAAGATAATAATAATAGGGTATTTAATAATGGAATTGAGAATGGATCTAATGGTGTAATACCTACTGGAGGCCAACTTCCTCCTATTTCAATTGTAGGTGCTAAACTAGAATGGAAGAATGCCCAGAATACACTCATGAAAGCAAATACTTCTGTAAGTAAGAAAAGAACGAATCCTATAATTAAACCAGTTTTTACTTCTTTTGTGTGGCAACCTAATAATGTACTTTCTACAATTATATCTTTAAACCATAGAGTCATACCTGAAACAGTTAAAATTAAACCTAAATTTAATAATAAACCTCCATTATTAAATCCATGCATAAACATTACTCCTCCAATTGTCATACTTAACATAGAGAAACTAACTAAAATTGGCCATGGTGAAGGATCTACTAAATGGAAAGGAAAATATTGATAATTTTTATTTCTTAATGTACTTGTACTAATTGACATAAATTTTAATTTATTTTATTTTTTATTTAAATTTTACCAACATAATTAATTTATTTAAATTTTACCCATTTTCGTTCAAAGGGAATATTTATTTTTATATATTTGAATTAAGATTAACAAATAAGGAAACTTAAATAAATTTGTAAATATAAAAACCTTTACAGTTGGCAACTAAAAATAGCTTTAATTATATTGTTCTCTAAATTTTTAATAGTAATTAAACATAAAAATAAACAATATGCGATATATTAATTTTTATATTAATATTCTATAAATGACTATTCTTTTAGAACACAGAAATATTTTAACTTTTTTATTTTATAATTATTAAATTCTTATTATAAAATTATTTAATTTCCTCCTTCTCTAACTCAGGAACCACTCTTTAGTTCTTGAGTTTTAGTTTTCGTGCCCCGGCTGTAGGTCCTGCTGGTCAAGTCTTTAGGACCGGTGCTAACCTAAGGTACCGAAGGTGAGTAGGGGGGGGGTAACACTATTTTAATTTATTATTTATTATTAGTTGGAACCATATTAGTTAAAGTAATAGCACCTGAACCTAATTCTAAAGCAAACCCTATAGTTAATACAATAAAAAATATCATTCCTATAGAAAAACCATAAATAGAAACTTGATATAAAGTAACAGCTAAAGGGAATAATAAAAGAATTTCTAAATCAAAAACTAAGAATAATAAAGCTACAATCATAAAATGAATTTGAAATGTTGATCTAGTTTGACCTAAAATAGGAATAAATCCACATTCGTAACTAGAAACCTTAGATTCATCTGGTCTATGACTAGCAAATAAAACATTAATAGCTAAAATAACAACAGCAAGTATAGGAACAAAAATAAAAAGCATAATTAAATTATTCATTTAGAAATTAAATAGAGATAAAGAAAGTAATTGTGTACTATTTAAAACTAAAGATGGTTTAAAAATAAACAATAGAATTGTTAATGTTAAAGTAGAAATTAAGAAACTATGGTTATTTGTAAGTACAAATTCATTAGATGTTTCTATTTTGTTTAAATCTGTTTCATTTTCTGTATGTAAAACTTTAATTATTTTTAAATAGTAAGAAGCACTTACTACACTTACTATAATTGCAATTATAGACATAAAGAAATAACCACTTTGAACAGCTGAATATAAAACAAATTGTTTTGAGAAGAATCCCATAAATGGAGGTATTCCTGCCATTGAGAATAAACATATACTTAAACTTAGACTTAATACAGGATTATTAAAGAATTGCCCTTTTAAATCAGAGATGTATTTAATATCTTTGATTTTTAAATTTCTGTTATTATCTGATGTTTTAAAATTATCATAAATTACATAACTTAAGGCAATAATAATTAAGAAAAGATTAAGGTTAGTTAAAGTATATTGAATTAGATAGAATAATAAAGAATCAATAGATTGTTCAGTATTAATAGCTAAAGCTAATAACATGAAACCTACGTGAGAAATAGTACTATAGGCTAATAGTCGTTTTATTTTAGTTTGAGCTAAACCTACTACTGTTCCTATTATTAAAGATAATAATGAACTTATTAATAATATATTTTTTAGTACATTTTCTCCATTGCTTACATAACTTGAATCTAATTCCACATTTAATAAACTTATTGGATATACTACTAAATTATTTCCTGCTTCTAATAAACTATTGCTTATTGAATTGAAATTATTAAATATTTCTACGAAACCACTTGAAGTCATAAACATAGAAGTTACACCTCCAATAAATCCTATTTGAGTTTGGAATTCTAATAATAAAATGAAAATAGAAATTTTTGCCATTATTGTTAACCAAATAGTTACAATTGTTGGTGTATCGTCATAAACATCAGGAGCCCAATTATGTAAAGGAGCAGCAGATATTTTAAATAAGAAACCAACAAAAATTAAAATCATACCTAAACTTAAACCTTGTATAATATTATTACTATCAGATACTGAGCTTAAAGTATAAATAGACTCAAAATTAGTTAAACCTGTAAAAGCATAAATTAAGGCTGCTCCAAGTAAAATGATACATGAGGATAATCCCCCTAATAAGAAGTATTTTAATCCTGCACTAGTAGCTTTTTCTGAATTTCTATATAAAGAAGCTAAAATATATAAACCAAATGATTGTAATTCAATACTTAAATACATAGATATTAAATCAGCAGATGATAATAATAAAGATGAACCAAGTACACTAAATAAAATGATTATTGAATATTCACTTGCATATTCATTTATATTTATATATTCTTTTTCTTTTTCATTATAACTATTAGTTACATTGTTTTCTCCGCTTCCTGTCTCAGTAGCAAGGATAGATACATTATTTATACTTAAGCTTCTTGTTTTTAATAGAGGCCAAGCAAATAAAATTAATGAACCTACTATTAATAACAGAACTTCTATTAATTGTGAAACTACCGTCACATGATATAAACCATTGTAGATACCTATACCAGATCCAATTGACTGAATAAAAATAGTATTAAAAGATAATACCCCGGCATATAAAAGTACAATAGATGTAATTCTTGATATTTGTGAAGAATTTAAATAAGTGTTAATAGATGGTAAGGCCATAGCCAAAATTAGAATTAAAATACTAAAAAGAATCATTGCTTTATACCTATTTTTTGCTTTTAAGTTTTTATTTTTATAAGAAGTATTAATTAAAGTTATACTTTTTATGTTTTGTTATTTTATTTAGGAAGCAGAACTCGAAGGTTGAGTATTCCACTTTTAATGGAATAGTCCTGGTTCAAGTCCAGGTGCTTTCAATTTAACTAAATAAAAAGTAATTCTATTACTAACTTTTAATCGCGGAACTTTTTATCGCGCCGCTAATATTTTAAGTTCCTTTAATTTATTTTTATTAATTATATTGATTAACTTATTTTTAAATTAAAAATCCCCTCGTGTGCTAACCTACGGAAGCGGAATATCTAAATCTGCAATACCTACGGACACTAAGGTACAAATAACCATTTTACCTGCCCCCCGCCCGGGTAAGGACGAAGGGCTATGCAACTAAAGGAAGGGGGATATTATTTTATTATTAAATTTAATAAATTATAATTCAATTATTTGTTGCTTGTAGCTACATCCATTAAAGTATTTTCAGCTATTCCAATAAATGGAACAATAATTAAGAAATATGCAAAATAGAATGCAGTAGCAAATTGACCTATTTCTAAGTAAGGGCTATCTGGGTGTTGTGAACCAATCCACATTAAGATTAAGAAATCTACAATAAAGAACCAGAAAGCAAATTTCATTGCTGGTCTAAATTTATTTCCTCTAATTCTAGATAAATCAGTTAAAGGTAATACCAATAAGATCAATAATGAACCAAACATTGCTATTACTCCTAATAATTTATTAGGGATTGATCTTAAAATAGCATAGAAAGGTAATAAATACCATTCAGGTACAATTGAAGGAGGTGTAACCATAGGATTTGCTGGTATATAGTTATCACTATGCCCTAAAAAGTTAGGGAAATAGAAAACCATAATAGATAAAACTAATAAGAATGCAAATATAGTAACAAAATCCTTAAACACAGAGTAAGGATGGAATGCAATTCTATCTACATTAGATGTAACTCCATTAGGATTATTAGATCCGTGGTAATGTACAGCAATTAAGTGTGCTACAGCTAAAGCGGCTAATACGAAAGGTAATAAATAATGTAATGAAAAGAATCTATTTAAAGTAGCATTATTTACTGAGAAACCTCCCCATATTAATTCAACAATATCATGTCCAAATACTGGAATAGCACTTAATAGATTAGTAATTACGGTAGCACCCCATAAACTCATTTGACCATAAGGTAATACATAACCTAAGAAAGCAATAGCCATCATAAGGATTAAAATTATTACACCTATTGTCCATACTAATACTCTTGGTGATTTATATGAACCATAGTATAAACCTCTAGCTACATGTGAGTAAACAAATATAAAAAAGAATGAAGCTACATTAGCATGAGTATATCTAACTAACCATCCGTTGTTAACATCTCTCATTATATGTTCTACACTATCAAATGCAAAATCCACGTGCGCTTGATAATGCATTGCTAAGAAAGCACCACTTACTATTTGTATTCCTAAACATAATGCTAATAAAGAACCAAAATTCCATAAATATGTAATATTAGCTGGTTCAGGTGAATCTACAACATAAGAATTAACTAATCTCATTAAAACATTCGTTTTAAGTAATCTCATTTATTTTTTTATTCTTCTTGTTTTATTTTTAATCTATACTTTTTTATTTAATTATTTAATTTTTATTAAATAATTAAATAATTAGTAATAGATAATTAAAGTTTAGTTTTTATTCTTAATCTTTTATACTCGCTATCCCATTAGGATAGCAAGAGAACAAAATTTAACTAACTTAATTAATTTCTGATATAATATCTAAGTAATATTTATTTTGTTTTTTTTTTTGTTTTTTTGTTTAAATATTCACTCTAACAATAGTTTTTAATATTTTTAAGCCCAAGAAGATTTGAACTTCTACAGATTCCTCATCAAGAAATTATTCTACCATTAAATTATAGGCTTTTATTAATTAAATTTTAATAAAACAAAATAACTGAGTTGACCAGATTCGAACTGATATAATTCATCACCAAAAAATGACGTTCTTCCTAATTAAACTACAACTCAATAAAGTTGATTTATAATTTACCCTATATTCGCTCGGGAGAATTGAAATCTTTTAATTAATATTACCGAAAACTGGAATTGAACCAATATCAAAATCTTACAAGGAATTCATTTTACCTGTTAAACTATTCCGGCTTTTTTTATTTAAATTTATTTTTTTTTTATTAAGTTATTGAGTATTATTTTATAGTTTAATTTCTTTTATTATTTAACCAATCCTTATGCTAACCTTGTAGCACATATTCAAGACAGACTTTTTATTTTGCATTAAACAAATTAATTTTGCTCCGGAATGGAATCGAACCACCTTATTTCGTTCTTCAGACGAACGCTTTAACCGTTAAGCCACCGAAGCAGTTAATCTAAATTTTTCATTAGCTATCCTTATATTTATATTTAAATAATATTTTATTTTTATTAAATCCTTTAAGATTCTTTGATTTAATTTTATAAGAATATAAAATATAATTACTTCACACCAACGCAACACCTATGTGGAGTTTACCTTCGGATATTAACGAGTGGGAGTTAAGGGGATATATGATAATTGGTAATCGGTTATACTTGCAATATAAAATATGATAGTTCGAATCTATCTGTCTCCATCACACAAATAGGGATATAAGTTGTTAATTCGTTTTTTAAGTGGATTGTTAATAATTGATACCTTAGTTGATGTAATTGTTATACTTAAGTCTTGAAAGGATTTAAAGAATCTTATTGGTACAACTTTAGTTAATACTTGACCATTAAAAACATTTATAATTTCTTCGAATGTTAGGCTATTTCTTTGTATCCCTGAGAATACTGAGGATACTTTTTTATTACCAACTTTATCTTGGATATAATAACCATATTTCTTAATATCTAAAAATAATGCTTTTTCAATAACTTGGCCTTTTCTTCATATTTCAAGTACTCGTACATAGTACGGAGAGAATAGTAAAGTAAACTTACTTTTTACGGAATAAAGGTGATTCGAACACCTAAGGGGTTTAGCCCGAACAATTAGCAATTGTCTTATCTTACCAATGAAAATTATTCCTATTTAATTAACTTATAATTTTTTGATATATCAGGCTTAGGTTTGTTCCTTAGCTCTTTTAAGTCGAGGGAGAGCGAGATTATTATAATAAGCTAATATTTCTATGATCTTTATCAGAATTGAACTGATCCTAGCTTCTTGAAGGGGAGCTGTACTACCGATATACTTAAAGACCTTTAAAATTAACGAGATTTTGATTCGAACAAAACTAACAGATCATGAGACTGTTGTGCTACCATTACACTATCTCGTTTTAATATATAATTTTTATATATTTCTTTTAACTTTAATAATTTTACCTGTATAAATATATAGGTAAAAGTTAAAATTTATTTTTTAAACACTAACTTTGTAACAATTACGAACAAAGAGACTTGAACTCTTAAGGAATTACTTCCACTTCATCTTAAGTGAAGATTGTTTACCAATTTCAACATGTTCGCTATAATATTATTTATTTTTTTTTAGACTTAAAGTTAATTTTTAAATGCTTACTTTATTCTTATAAAATTTATATATAAAAAATTATAAACTTAAAATATTTTACTTAAAGGCATCATCCGGATTTGAACCGAAGTAAAAGAAATTAACAGTTTCCCGCATAAACCACTCTGCCATGATACCTTATTATCAACAAAAACATCAACTTACAATATCAAAATCAACTACGCTTTCTAGTTAGATGATACCCTTGTTTATAAAATAAACTAATATTTAGGGTAGGCGCGATTCGAACACGCTATCTCTCCTACCCAAAAGGAGCGACGGACCAATTTGTCTTCTACCCTTAAACTTTATTTAATATATATTCTTATACATAAATTATATATTTTAATTTAACTTAACTAAATTCAAGTATACTACGATTTATTATAAATTTACTGCATATAACCTAAACCAACCAAAATTTCCCCAATTATGTATCTAAAATAAAAAATTTTAACATAAACACACTATTTTAAGTTAAGAAGGCCCGCTCCTGCGGATAGCGGGGCCGTAGGTGCTGCTTGTATTACCTAGGGGTCCGGAACCGAAGGAGGGGGGGTAATTTAAAAACTAATTTTTTTTACTTAATTTAGTTATATACATTCTAATAACTTGTTGGTAAGTAAATAAAGGTAGGATATATTTAGAAAAAATAAAAATTAATGCAAATAAAGTTAAAAAAGAAAATGATAATTGATTAACAAAATAAAATGGCAGTAATTGTGGCATATTTAATTTTTGTATTAAAGGCTCTATTTAGTATAAAGTTATAAACTTAAACTTAAGAACAATCTCGACTTATATTTAAATAAGCATTAAGTAATAATAAAATATTACTGGCGCTGCGCGCCATAAATATTTGAGATTAAGAGGGAATCTTAAAGATTTAAAAAATAAAAATTAAAGTAAGCTTTAAAGAATAAATCTATTTATTATATTCTTTCTTTTATTCTTATTATAAAATTGTTATACCTAACAATTATTAAGCGCTACTACACTCCTAAATGAGTCGTGTAATTAAACCATTTACGGGCAAGTGCTAAGAGAGTCTTCAATTTATCGCGCCGCTAATATTTTACTTTTTTATATGTGATATACGAGTAATCAGATTCGAACTGATGATATCTACTTGGAAGGTAGAGGCTATACCAATTTAACTATACTCGCTTAT
>Ga0157374_10001217_pt1 | contig 21996 bp, 16 predicted proteins | sample M25metaG_FD_115308 | JGI IMG/M metagenome (GOLD analysis project Ga0157374, IMG submission 115308) | Miscanthus rhizosphere microbial communities from Kellogg Biological Station, Michigan, USA - M2-5 metaG | ecosystem: Host-associated > Plants > Roots > Rhizosphere > Soil | place: USA: Michigan... | reverse complement strand
TCCCCAGCATTGAACTTTTCCACATATGAGATGAGAAATTCTTTAGGTGTCATTATTTTCTATAATGATAAGTATCAAAAGAAATGCTTTTCGTTCTTTTAGTATCTCTAAGACTTGATATTAGTGAATTTCTAGGAGCAGCATTCTTCCAAACTGCAATTAGAACATTCTTTAGCCTGAAGTGATAATCATACATTCATTTAGTGTGCAATTGCAATCTGAACACTTGAAAGTCAATTGGTGACGTGAGTTACTATTGTAGCTACATATATTATTTATTCTAACGCAAAACATCATAGCGTTCGTGCAGTAACTCTATGATTTAAATGCCATTTGAGTTGTATTAATAATCCAATGAATCATAAAAGTATCATCATCGGTTTAATTTTTTTACCGATGATTCTATCGCTCATAATACATATTGATGCTGTAACCGTCCTGAAAGTTGCTAAAGAAACAGGACAAGACGAAATGGCAGGGATGGAACATGAGGAGAATACTAACGTGCCAAACGGATTTTCACCCGCAAATCCTCACCCAAACGCTTCACAACCTACTAACGCAACTATACAAAACTTCACATATGCTCGACTTAAACAAGAAGGTTCACCTGTGTTGGGAAATCCATCATCACCAATTACGATTATTCAATTTGGGGACTTTCAATGTCGTTTCTGTGGGAGGTTTGAAAGAGATTCAGAACCACAGATTAATCAGACGTATATTCAAACAGGTAAAATAAATTTGGTATTCAAGCATTTTGTAACTCATGGACCTGATTCAATGAGTGCAGCTATGGCTAGTCAGTGTGCCAATGAACAGGGAAGGTTCTGGAAATTTTACGAATTATTGTATGGCAATCAGGGAGAAGAAAATTCTGGTTGGGCAAGTGTTGACAACTTGAAGAAATTTGCTTCACAGATTCAAGGAATGGATATGAGTAAATTCAATTCATGTCTTGATAATCAAAAATACAAATCGATAGTCGATAATGATACTGCATTTGCATTCAAGTCTGGATTTCAAGGAACACCTACATTTATAGTAGAGAAAAGTGATGGCTCAGATCCGCAAGTGTTGCTAGGAGCAATTCCATTTCCAGTATTTCAAGCTATATTAGATAAGAAAATCTCTGGTGGCTAGCTTAGTGAGTAGAGAAAATAGGTCATCAACAACTAGTACGTCATCCCAAATTCCTCTTCCATTCAAGTTAGTTTTTTCGAAATGGATGTACATCTTAATCGCATTCGCCATTGCACTTACGTTTTGGATCGTTTCCAGTATTTTTGATCAATTGCTTTACTTTACACCCATAGTTTATTTCTATCTGCCTGAAGATGCGGTAGTTGGTTTTAATCTTGCCACTATAACGTCTATATTACTGGGAATAGTAGTCAGTATGAACATATACATATTTAAAAATTCAAAGGTGAAGATAAAAACTGCTTCATTTTTCTCCGGATCTACACTTGGCGTGCTTTCAAGTACATGTGCTAGTTGTTCTTCGCTAGGATTTTTGCTTGTGTCAACGTTAGGTGCAGCAGGAGTGACTGCCTCTAGTTTCCTTTCAAATTATCAAATACCGCTGAGATTATTATCGATAGGACTTCTAGTTTGGGCTTGTTATTCCGTGAGCAGAGGCTTGATGAAAGGTTGTCCGATAAATCACAAACATTATCTTTAGCCGCACGTAACTTAGGTTCGGTTAAAGATTTATAAAATAGAAACACGAGTCGAGGGTTCGAATCCTATCCATCAGGTAGTGAATTAAGAATTCTAGGTTATATTTTGTATATTGTTTGAGGCAAGTCAAGATAAAAACTACCATTAACAAACTAGTTCTGTGGATATTGAAATCCATATCGGGCTATACATCTAGTAAAGTATTTAATAAAAATTACGACGTCTCATTTGCTTATTTCGTCATTAAGGAAATTCGTGCTTCAAGTCGCTAACAAAGGTTTTCATTAGCTTTAAGTATGTCTCACATAAGTCTAGAACATCTCTGTCCTTATAATCAGTAAAGAACCATATCACTGTCATACTGCTCGTCGTTGATTGCTTTTTTAACTCATTGATGCTTTTAATCTTCTTTTCTACACCAGATTTAATCTTATTTAATAAACCAGACTTTGTTTTTAAATTCCCATCTTTGTCTCTTACTTCAATATCAACTAAGTCGCTAACCGGTACGCTTTCTGACAAATTCACAGAAAAGTTAGCCTGTAAAGCATCGTTCTTACTATGCACTTGGACATTTCGTTTATGCCACAGGCGTTCCACTACCGGATCTTTTTTTAGTTGATTAAACTTTGAGATATATTCAATAATGAAACGTATTGCCCCTTGATTCTTTTTTATTATCGCCTGCTCTATGAATGTATTCTTGCACATCCGTTTTATACCTAAACCATACTTCAAATTATAATCCTCCAATAAGTAGTCTGGAATACTGGTTGTCTCTGATAAAAAAGCGCTTATGTTTGGAATAACATCTTCCCTTTTCGTTATATTTCTGATTTTATTCAAGAAATACTCTGCATTAGTTATTTTCTGATCGACTGCCATTTGGATCTTTTAAGCTCAGAATTTTTTACTTACCGATCAATATGATAAGTCCTATCGCTAGACCAGACGCGACTGAAGCAAATGTTACCATTGTCCATTTCTGGAAATTATAGCAGTCTGTCACTTGTATCATCCTAAACTTCGAGTACATATGTTGATTACCTAACCGTTCTCCAATTTATTGCAATGTGTTTCATCTGCTATAATTAAAGTCCTTTTAAGAATATGCTATGTGCTTTGAGTTAATGACCCGAATAAAAGATTAAAGAATTCTAGAAACTGTTTCTCTAAGTTCCCTAGCAGCATTATTTGCTTCTTCATTTTTGGAATGTTTAACATAATATTCAACCAAATCGTCAACTATTACTTGTGTTAAGCTATCCAATGAGGCACGCACTGCTGAAACTTGTTGAACTATTTCTGGATAGGTTCTTTCATTTTCAATCATCTTTCTTATTGATCTAACATGACCTTCAATTCGGGCTATTCTTCTGGATAACTCAGCATTTTTATGATGTGTCAAGAGCCTAGCACATTGTGTTTAATTCTAGTATAAAATCTTGCTGTCAAAAAGAGAACCAATATATCCTATCCTGCTCCATAGGATATGAGCATAAGTATATGAGTCGTTCCCGAAAAGTAGTATTTGGTTACAGCTCTGCCATAGTAGCTGCCGCTCTATTTGGATCTGTTCCTACAGTTGCAAAACCAGTATTAACAAATATTAATCCTATCCTTTTATCATCTCTAGTATATTTAGTATCAGGAGCAACTTTCACTCCATTAGCATACAGGTCTAAGAAAAAAACAGTTCATCGAAAGTACTATGTACTCGTGATTATGACAGGAATTATTGGTGCTGCAATTGCCCCCGTGTTATTTTTTCAAGGACTGAAACAGACAACGGCAGGCGATACGTCCCTGCTAGCTAATGGTGAGACTGTATTTTCCATATTATTTGCCCTATTACTCTTTGGAGAAAAGTTAAATACAAAAGTATATTTAGCAATAATATTAATTTTAGCCGGGCTTTTCATTGTTACTACAAATTTAAAATTTGACAGTACCATTCTAAATCTTAACTCTGGTAACATTCTCGTAATTGGTGCTACTGTATTATGGGGATTGGATAACAATATCAGTAAAATAATCACACGTCATATGGAAATCGCACGAGTAGTTCAACTTAAATCACTAGTTGGTGGAGGGATATTACTAATAGTAGTCCTTGCAGGCGGACTGCCTTTGACTATCCAATATAATCAAATTCTCCCCATCATAATTGTGGGAGTATTGGGAATTGCTTTTTCCTTGTTTTTGTACCTTCAGGCAATCAAAAAAATTGGAGTGGCGAAATCATCTTCAATACTCTCGTTGTCTGCAGTTTTCGGTTTAGCTTTTGCAGGGATATTTTTGGCGGAGCAAATAAGCCATTATCAGTTAATAGCTATAATTGTTATGTTCGTCGGTGTATACATGATGTATAAGAGTGAAGAAAAAAAAGATGCAATCAGATGACAAATGCGCGCCCTGGGCTCAACCTGCGTCTGGTCGCTACCATTACCACGGATACGGCGTATCGCGCACGAGTCGCTGCCGACATCCTCATCGCCAGTGGATACGACGATGTCTTTAGGAAGGTATGGATATGGAATTTCAGATGGGTCGAAATTAGAGTTTTAGTTTCTCTTGTAAAGAATCAACAAATTCTTTTGCGACTTCAACTATCGTATGTTTACAATTTTTTTCCTTTAGATGTCTGTTGAGGAGCTCTAGGAATCTAGTCGCCTTATCAATCGTATCATTTGCCTTATTATCCATTGATTCCAAGTATGACTTAAAGTTGAATAAGAGTAGTCCAATCCTACTTGATTTAGCTAATTAGTTAAGGTTCAATAAATCAAAAACTAGCAAAATATACATCGTTTTGAGCACGCAACGTGCCAATAATTGGTAAAAAAATGGGCTAATTTGGTCTCCATATGGTTCAAGATGAGGATAGGAAACCACAGCGAACTATTAACCTTAAAAGAGCGATTTAAATTAGTAGAGTAGTGCCAACAAGGGTAACATTTATGACTTAATATTAGAACAAAGCCCTATTTTTGAAGATAAGACTGACTTAAAACCAAATGTCTCTTAATCGAACAGAATTAAATCTATAAAACACTTAACTACCTAAAACCTGTCTGTTTCTTAATGTCAATTGACACTCAAAAAATCAACGAGCTTGAAAAGATGATAAAAGATTTTATCATCAAGGATCCCAGTATGACTCAACAGATAATAAATAATATAGCAGATAGAGGGAAATCTGCCGTAGTTAAGCAGAATACTGATTTGATTACTGCCGCTGAATGCTTAGTAGTAACAAGACTTTTATGCGAATTAGCTGTTCGGTAGTGAATTCAATAATTCATTAATAATCGGAATACCAAGAATAACGTTTTAAGTAATTCCATCATGAATATGTAATAATGCCACTGCACCAAAGATAACAATCAATATTTAGAACCAACTGTCACGAAACGGACTATCGGTCAATACATGGAGTTTTTCAATAAGGTAAGTTTATAGAAACGGGCTTGCCCGCCAAATCAAAAAAAATCTTTACGGAGTATATTCAAATCATTAGAACTCTTTCATTATTCTTTGTTTGTGTTCACTAATATTATCCACGAGTTCCTTTTGGATATTTACAGCAACATTATAATCAGCTTTTATCTTTTTTGCAGCTTTTTCCACTTCCTCAAATATGAAATATGCCAAAACTCCGATACTATCGTCTGCAGCCCTTAATTTATCAAAAGTATTTTTTGCTTGAGTGAATAAATTTCGGGACCAATTCTATAGAGGTTTTTCAAGATAAGTATCATAGATTCGTCCTATATCATGGCAATGACCTACGAAGTTATTATAGTCTGGGCTAATTTTAAAACTATCAAGTCTTTTTTTGAATTCCAAAAATTGAATCTCTGTTTCCTTCTTTGAAAAATCAAAGTTCTCAAACTCAACCAACCACAACGAAATCTTTTGATTATCCTCATATACAAAATTAGTTACTAGATAAAGAGACTTAGAAGCATTTGCATATTGAGGGGTTAGATAGCCTTTAATTTGTTTAGCTAAACCAATAAATCCTTCAAACAAAGATAGAACGTCCTTAGCTACACTAAGCGGATTTGACAATAAGACGATCTAATTATGCTTACTTTTGAATTTTATCATAATGAACCTGAGAATCCGACACTTTTCAGTCGTTAGAATCTGAAAAGTCTACAATTTTATATAATTTTTAAAAAATACCAAACAGCTAAATACGTCTAACAGGACCCTACTACATGGACTGTCCGAAACCCACCGAATCCAGACCAATCTATGGATTCACTTTGTAAACAATGGGCATTCGACCAGCTGAAATCGAACTAGTGTGAAATTCCACATGGTTCCCACCAAACTATGTTGCCCATCATGTTTTATTTTTTTTGAAAATTATATAGAGCAAATTTTTATATCATTTTTACGAATATTAATATAACTTATCACTCACTCATGGGAGAATCGCTCTAGTCCCAGAAGGTCGTGGAGGGAAAGGGTTGATATACTTCGGGCTGCTCCATAATATTATGAAAAGAACAATAAAACCAGATGTTGCTCCCGGCGAATTTATGTGCAGAACGTGTGAGGTTATGTGGTCAATTTTTATGGAGGATAATGTTCCGTGTACAGATACTACATTGATAAGAAACGGCTTACATGACTTTGATTTTGCCAGTCCTATCCTAATCAAATAGGACGCTATTTTTAATTATTAATATTCTCCGTTAAGTCTTTTTTCCAGGTTCTCCACACGAATAGTTAGTTTTACCAATTCTTCTTCTAAAACTGTAACTTTGATTTGCGTTAATATGTTTTGCCTGATTGTACTTATTAGATATCTCGTTGTATCATTTTTTTCTCGTTTCTCATATTTCAAGTAAAGTTTATGTCTTTTCATCACTAGTGCATTATATTCTCCAAAATTCGTTCCCGTCTTCTCCATTTGTGCAAGGATTTCCTCATCCGCAACTCTTAACTGAGTAATTATGGGGTCTTCTGTCAATTTATTTTTCACTTTCCCAAGTTCTTAAGCGTAATTTGAAGTTTTCGTACATTTAAGTAGGTCATCCTAAATTATTTTCTATTGGTTCCATGCTATTGGCATTAATAGGCAATCAAGACCACATGGACCACGATCAAAGTGTTTTAATATCTCTTAAATGGTAACAGGTTAACAGAAAATTCCTTACGAGATAATTTGCCTTCTATGAAAGCACCTCAGACAACGATGATAAATACAGTAGAGCATAACTAGTCTTTCTTTAGAATCTGATACAATCATTGAACTTAAAAACATCGTCATGCTTTTGTGCATCTTATGTTAAATATTATTCGTTGAGAAATGTCTCCTGGGAAAAATATCGCACACAGGGATTTATCTGGAATTGACAGAAGAATCTTAAAAATTCTACTGTCACCTAATGGGGAAATGAAGTCTACCGTTAGCATAGCGGAGAAAATGTGAATTCCTGTGACTACAGTTAGACGTAGACGAAAAAGACTTGAAAAGGATTTTTTGAAAGTTCACTACGTCTTACATATAGAAAAGTTCGGATGGAGGAGAGTTGATTTCTTTATTTCGATATTGCAAGGTAAGGTAAACCAAGTAGCAGGTAACTTAATGAACCTAAATGATGTAACATATGTTGGAAAGAGCATAGGAACATACTATTGATTTGAGAGTACAGACAATTGTCAAAGATAATTCTATCTTACTAAATCTTCTCGAAGAGATAAAAAGCAATGGATGGCGTGAGGGACGTAGTATGGAGTGAAATTGTTTCTATTGTGGGGCAGAAAATATCAGTTCCCTCTTCGATTATTGACAAGATAGTTCAAGTGTAATAATGCAAGTCCATCGTTGTTTCTAAACTCGTGTGGATTTCCACATGACTCCCACCGAACCCGCAAGTATAGCATTACATTTATAGAACCCGGGCTATTGCATGACGGGAATGGCGAGACTGGTAGTAATGATAGGATTACTATTATTATCTGTATCAACTGTGGTAACAATTGCCTTATTACCGTCCTCCTCTGCAGTAGTCCAAACGATTGTGAAAGATTTGAATGGGTCTAATGCACATAATACCTCCTCTGCTGAGATTAGTTATGACACTCAAAATATGAGTCACCGTTCGGCAAAAGAGGAATGGCAACCGCATCGAGCTCAGACTACAACATCAATGGAATGGTGGTATATTACTGCTTTATTGTATGATTCCTCTGGTAACAAATACTTGCTTTTTAGCACGCTCTTCAAGTTCGATGGCAACGATCTTTCTGCTCTAAAAAGTGAACCACAGATGGCAGCTATATTAGGACCTAGTAGGACAATGAGCTTGATATCAGTAGCACTAAGCAACTATAATACGGGCTTTCATTATTACGATAGTGACAGGTCAAAAGTTAATCCGAAACAGATGTGGAATTCAGAAACCAATACCCTGAATCACAGCACACCTAATTTTACAGGTTCATGGAGCTTTGATGGAGAAAACATGACAGCTGTATTAAAATCAGAAAAGCTGTCGTATCACCTGAATGTTCTAGGAGCTCAACAAGTGATGTGGGCAAAAGATAGAATATACAACAAAGAGGGATTCATCCAAGAAGGGCTTCCTGGGAATGTCAGTTTTTACTATTCACTTCCACGTTTGATGGTATCAGGAAATCTTTCATATATGGATGAATCAGGAACCAACAGGACTATCGATGTTGCTGGACAAGGTTGGGTAGATCGCCAATGGGGCGACTTTAAAACCAACTCATGGGAATGGGGTTCATTTAGATTCGATAATGGTGCACGGGTTAATCTCTATAGCTTCGAGAATGAACATAAAGTAATGACATATCAAAAGCCAGATGGCTCAGTTCAGTGGTTTAACAACTTTACAGTCAGACAGAATGGATATGCTAAAGCGCCAAACGGACAATGGGTGTCATTTGGCTGGAGTTATGACTTTCCTACCAACGTAGAAGGCAGCAAGCATTATACAGTTATTCCTTTTAGCAAGAATGATTGGATTTGCGTCTCTCGATCAAGTTGCTTTTTTGAAGGAGCAGGACAACTTATCAATGATGCCACGAGTAAGGAAGTAGGAAGCTCTATCCATGAATCTATGGATATTCGGATACTAAAAAATGGACCGTACAATGTTAATCAGGATTGATAGTCTATCGTTCTTATTGTCAACAAAAACACATTTCCTATGTCTTGATTCCTGATGTGCCATATATTCGAATTCTATTTAATTATAGCTCAAGATCAGCCTGCAGCAAGTGAATGTGGGATAGAAATTATTAATTGATTGATTTCGAAGTATCACTGCAATGGGTTAAGTAGAATTTGAACTTCACGCTGTTTTATTGCGTATAGACTTACTACCCGTCTAATTGTTTCTTGTTATATAACAAAATGCAACTTTGATTTGAAATTCCTGTTAATTAGCCAGGTGCAAATGTCTTAAGGGACCTTGTTTTTCAAATGGTACCCATTCGAATTTACCAAGAATCATGATTATTGTAAAATTGACAACTGTATGAAAAAATTAAATACCTTGTAACAGGACCCTACTACATGCACTGTCCGAATCCCACCGCACTCGGACCTACTGAGTTTTAGTAACAATATGTATCATTCACTTCCATACAAATTTTCTTTATAGAAATAAAGCGACAATTGAAGTTCCAATAAAAATAGCAGACCAATATACCCATAAATCACCGATGGTCCCAGATAGTAAAGCAGGTGACCAACCACGGGATCACCCGTATCTGCTAGGACTAGACGTAGGTGCTCAAACTCGGCATGGTTATTCGTATTTGGGAGCGAGATACAAGATATAATATATGAAAAAGATATAACACATATTAGTAAATATGGGTGTGATTTCAAAAACTGTGAGCATACGTGTTCCACCAGACCTGAGCTACCGTGCCCTTAAGGATACGCGTTTAGAACCACTTTTTCCTGAATTCTTTATTGGAATCACAAGAAAAATATCAATTGATAAAATCAATGAAGAGATAGCATTTAAAACAAACACTCAAGACGACCAGATTGAAATAATAGAAAAATTCAGATTGATTATATCTGGAAATAACATTACTAATGTCATATACACTACTCAGACAAATTTAGACGGAGATATAGCAGTAGAATCAATACTCCGGACACATATAGCAAATATCTTGTATTCACTTTTGATGCTTGAAACGGGATATGTTAATGGATTGATTGAAAATGAATAAATACTATACTAACACAACGTTATGTCTAATTATAACATGAATTATTCAACTAACAATTCATGATCATCGAAAATTGTATTTGAGTATGCTGCCCGGAAGGGGTGCGCGACGATATCAGAGCAAAAAGCAGGATTCTACTAAGTTGTAAGATTCCTTTTTTTAAAATATAGGAATTTTTTTTGGCTGGCTTCAATAGAACATATTTAATAACAAGTTTGTATCGGGTAGAATTATGCAGTACTTAGTTCGAGGAAGGTTCTTAGATAATCCATCAGCGTCTCCAAAAGACATTGTTCCTTTATGGGATAAAATAATTCACCCTAGTCATAAGTTACTGATGAAATGGGTAAAGGATAAGAAAATAACTGGAGGTTGTTTGGCCGGTCAACGAGAAGTCGTCTTTATACTCGAAGCAACATCAAATGAACAAGTTGGTGATATTTTATCGGATCTACCTGTGTGGGGATTAATAAAATGGGATGTGTTACCAATCCAATCATTCAAGTCCGCGGATGATAGAGATCGCAAGTTCATAGATAAATTAAGGGCAGTCCCCTAGTCATTAAAATTATCTGTTAATGAGATAAAATAACATACGTATCTGCTAGTGTTGCTGTTCTTGCTGTCGTCACAGGGATTAAATTGCTCAGTTTACTATTTCAAAGATATAATCTCAAAAGAGTTGCTACGATGTGACAAAAACATTTCTGTTTAGTTAAAATTTACCAACTACATTGTACCTATATACAGTACATAAATAATTAATCCAATTTCATATATTTCAGCAATCATATGCATTCTCGCATAAGATGGTAGTAACCTGTACGGCTAGTATGAGAACCTATGTAGTAACATTACTCATGACGGTAGTGATAATGGGGCCACTTTCCATAGTGGCCGCTCACGCCGACACACCCCAAATACAATTTATACATGGAGTTGCAAGTGGGGATATCACTTCAGAAAGTGCAGTTCTGTGGGCACAAACTGACAAGGATAGTCTACTCAACGTTCAAGTGTCTAAACACCCAAACTTTATAAAACTTGATTTCAAAGGTAGTGTCCACGCTACTAGTGATTCTGACTTTACCGCCAAGTCCTTGGCTGAAGGATTAAAACCTAATACACTTTACTACTACAGGTTTACTGTAGGGAGTACCATAAGCGAGATTGGGACTTTCAAGACCTCACCCCTAGAGGATAAGAAAGCGTCCGTTCACTTTACCTGGTCAGGTGATACAGACGTTAGTAAAATTAATGGTAATCGTTATTTTGGAGATTGGTTGTCTCTTAATGCAGTAAGGTCTGAAAATCCTGATTTCTTTATTTACTTGGGAGACACCATCTATTCAGACAAGAGGGCTACTGGGCTTATTCCAGATGCACTGACCCTTGGTGAGTTTAGGCAAATATACAAAGATTCTCGTGACGTGCCCGCGCTTCATGACCTTTTGAAGTCTACTTCCGTGTATCCTGTTTGGGACGATCATGAGGTGCGTAACGATTGGGCTGGACAAACAGTAGACCCCGCATTTTTTCAAATAGGCAAGACTTCATTTAATGAATACATGCCTATAGGACAGCTGCACTCGACATCAGATCCCGATTGTGCAGGCCCAACTCAGTTTAAAGTAAAACATTGGGGTGAGGATGTTGACTTGATTATACTCGATACTCGCACTTGCAGGAGTGCAAACGTGCAATCACACTGTCAGCTGGCCAATCAAGCAGACCTAGTACCCACGTTACCAACATCAATACGAGCCCTCCTGCCAATCCCACCACAACCTCCCGCGGGCTGTCTTGCAGCAATAAACGATCCTGACAGGACAATGTTAGGAGCAGAACAGAAATCACTGTTCAAAGATGCGTTATTAAATTCTAAAGCTAAATTCAAATTCGTGGTCACATCAGTATCCATTCAACAGACGTTCGTTTTACCGTATGATAGTTGGGAGGGATACGCAGCAGAACGCTCAGAAATACTCAACTTCATTAGAGATAACGAAATCAAGAACGTTATATTCCTGACTACGGACTTACACCTGAACCTTATGAATGACGTCTATATCGATCTATTCACGGATCCAAAACCTATTAGTTACGAAGTAGTGACAGGGCCTATTGGGGCGGAGACGGACCAGGCCAGAATCCTAAGAACGAGTGGGCCGCTAGGACCATCTTTTGTTGAGTTAAGAAAACATCTCTTTGATGATGCAGGGGGCGCCGAGTGTCACAATATAGATTCCTACTCTTATGGGAGTGCAAGCTTTAGTAGATTCAGTGGAACAGTAACAATTACTCTTAAAGATCAAAACGGAAACACTATACATGACGAGCTAAATCCCAGTAAAGAATGTACGAAATCATTTGGGCCCTTTGATTTCCCAGGGCCAATGTCACAGGTAAACGCCGGAAATAAAGTGAATGCAAATGCAAATATCGAAAAGCTAAAGGAAGATTGGAAGGATTTGCGAGGTGATAAATCGAAAACGGCTCATGGTTTACTAAATTTGGAAACTGGGTTAAGCGGGTATAACACTGACCCATTCTCACAGAAAAAGTAAAACTGATTGTATAAAATGAATGAAACTCGCAAATCACCCAAGTAAAAATAACTTGAAATTACAATAAAGATTAATAACGACTTGAAAATTAAATCGTTGGCCTAGTAATCCATAAGTATCGCGTAAGGGTAGAATTGATTCTTTCACACTCCAAATATACAAAACGATTTCCTTGCAATGATTTTAGAAATAGAAAAGGAAGACCTTTACTGATTTTAATGTAGGGCAACACCGCATTAGAAGAATTACAATCTTTATCATTCAAGTTTGGTTAAGTTGTTATAACTTCGATTTGCGTTTTAGAATGCCTACATCCTTTGCCAATTCTTCAAATTTGCATTTTTTCAATTTCAAGTTTGTTACTTTAACATCCTTATTAGAAGTCTAATTTTTCGGCGCCGCAAAAATTGGGATGTCGGGATTGACTTCACAATAATGGATTAGCTTGTTACTCTATTAGAAATTAGGTCTAGTACTCTTATCAATCGCTTATTCGACTTGGCAACTACTAAAGGATTAGTCAGAATTATATTTTATTGGATTCACGAATCAAAGATCAATTTGTAAACAATTCAATTTTGTCCGGCTGTAGACCTCAACCGTATAAAACTTTTATACTCCCATATCAGGAAAAATCTAATGCAAATGCCAGCATTGTCTCACAATGCTCCGTTCAGTAAAATTTTGGAAGAGACTTTTTTTAGAAAACCAATTGAAACACTTTTGCACGAATTACTTATTAAGTCTTCAAATACTGTCTCGGAGCGAATATTGAAAATAGTGAATGTAAAAATATCCCATGCAAAGGGATCTGTTAAATACATTTTACCAAACCACTACATAGAGGTTTTATCGTAGGAATGAAAATAGATCTCCTGCGGCCAGATGATCTACTTAATTTACGAATCGAAACGACCAACTTACGTCTGGAATCCAATGATCTGAACATACCTCCATCCTTGGTAGTAGAAGATCCTCACAAGCCAGCGTATATGTCTGTCATTTTTCCTCCTCAAACCATAGCCGAAGCAGCATATTTTGAAGCTAGTGGTATTGAGCCAGCTGATGCCAATAGCAAGCCGATTGATCCAGGTAAGGGTATGCCTGGCCAACCTCCTCGAATACCTATACTCTACTTATTGGACGACTCATTGGACTTACCTGGCCAACCTAGTCCTCCTCGAATTGCTAATGCCTTGCTAGGGCGGCCTAGTCGTCTAGTCTTTCAAGTACCACCTGAAGCGCATATACCGTTTTCTTTACAAGGATTAATCGATTGGTCGAATATGGAGCTCAATCTGAGTCCTATAGCAGGAATAGGCCCAGAGCCGACGGTCGACGAGATTGAAAGTGCACCGGACATCACACCCCCTTCACCCCTTGATACTGCCATAGAGATGCCATATGGGTTAACAGTCTCGCCTAATCGAGATGTGACATTTGAACAGCGTCTAATCCCGTTTACTTCTCAAGGGCGAACTGAGCTGTGGCATACAAGATTGGTTACCAAAACTGATACTGGTACTTCAGAGATATCGTTAGAAAAACCAGCCTATCTAAGAGCTATCTGGTCACCGGACTATAAACCTGACAAGGTACCTGGTACTGCAGAAAAAAACCAATACCTTTCGCGCACTGCAATGTCGGCCAATGATCGTTATCAAATAGTGGTTCTTACCTCGGCCTTTCATGGCTATGAGGTGGACTTGGAATTACCCTTCTTTCTCGCCGCAAACACCCTTGAAGCCGCAAACACCCTTGAAGCCGCAAACACCCTTGACTACACGAAGGACCTGGTATTCACCAAGCTTCCCAAGTTCAAAATAACTGTCCCTTATATTCCACAACCCTTTGTGGCGGAACAATTTATTCTCTCGCCGTTGGGTGGATGGTTGCATTCGCGAGGACACTGGACCCCACCACGCCTATCCCCTAAAATTGTACATCCCAAACCCAGCGTAGAAGACCTTCTTGAAGTACTCAGGGTTAAAAACCCACAGAAAATTGTAGACTCGCCCTCGCCGGTCTTAATCGATGAGGCTAGAGTTCCTGCTATTGGTATCAAATCACTTGACCTATCCGAATGGGTGCATATCGCCACCGAGGGACGAGATCATTATGTGCGCATAGTGTATGAAGGTGAGTTGTGGCCCTTCCGTCACAGAGCTTCCTTGATCAAAGTGACAGAACGTAAATTCAAAGAGAACGGGGGGATAGTTGCTGCGTACCTGATACAGCATATGTTTATCGTTGTGCGTGAACCTGAAAAACAATTTAATGACAGAAGTAATCCACTCAAGCGTGTTCGACTAACTACTTTAGTCACGCCTGAGATAGCTGAGCCCGAACCACTTAAAGGGACGGATCGATCTTTTTGGATTAAAGTCAAGACGGGCGGCACTAAAACATACTTCGATTTTCACGCAGTTGCCACTGACATATCAGGGAACTTGTCAAATTTCACTCTTCCACTCATGTTCGTATCTCTAAGTGATCTTCCAAATATCAACCAGGCTAAAACTAAAATCGTGGCTCAGGAATATAACAAGACAGAAGCTGTTGATTTCAAAAGCGCTAGATTCTACGGGCAAAAGCTGACATTCGCTGAGCCAAACACATCTCCAACTAAGAGCAGTATGAACACTCAACTTGTCACACAATTATTGAACTTTGTCATCGACCCGATGGGTTATTCACCACAGTTACGCAAGGCAGAAGTTAAAATTCCTCAAATCCAAGAACTCTTGGGCACAGAAGCTCTGACTACCATAAGATATTTCAACAACTATATTAAAAGCGGCTTTGACTTGGCAACGGGGGTATTTGCGGAAATTGTAAAAGAAGATCCCTCCAGTTTGAAGCCCGACGATCCGTTCTCTCTAATGGTTCCAGACAAACTAAAAGTGACATTTAGTTCTGATAAGGCTGGAGGCATTGCTACACCAAATATGGGAATTTCAATTATTTCGCGTGAGTTGGGACCCCTTGCAGGCAAAATCGAGGATGCCATCAATAATAAATTTGATCCAGCTGAATTTTTCGCAGGAGTCACAGCACAGCTTTTTGGTACTTTCGATCTATTCGAACTAATACCAGTTGATTCGACGAGCATCAGCAATAATGCACCGAAGTTGACCACCACATCTGAAGACGACGGTAGTGGAAATAAGCAGTTAATCACTGAACTCAACTGGGAGCCGAACATCGTAGATTTAGATCTCGGTATTGCCGTTTTTAAAAAAGACAAATTCGGTTCAAGCGAACTTAGTATTCACAGCACTATCATAAAGCCTGTGAATGGAACTCTTGAGGACGTCATTTATGATTTTACTGGTAGTCTAAATCACTTCCAGGTAAGCGTGCTCAAATCAGTTTACGTTAACTTTAGCGAGTTTAGCTTTTCATCCAGCACCGGAAAGAAAATGGACGTGAAAGTAAATCTTTACGAAGAGATGCCATTGGAGTTCGGTGGCGATCTAAAATTCGTGGAGGAAATGCGCAAAGCAATTCCCCCCGGCCTGTTCGGTGACGGACCATCACTTGACTTGATATACGACCCACCTGGAATTCGGGCCGGTTTCTCAACGTCGTTGCCTCCTGTATCGGTGGGCGTTTTCAATCTCAGGGATGTTTGTTTAGGGGCATCACTTACGCTGCCATTCTTCGACGGTAAGCCAGTCCTTAACTTCAACATTTCAGAGCGGCCTCATCCTTTTCTGTTGACTGTGAGTATATTTGGCGGTGGTGGTTTTTTTGCCCTGCAACTAGATACTGCTGGTATAAAGGAGCTTCAGGCAGCCCTGGAATTTGGAGCAGCCGCAGCTCTTGATATTGGCGTTGCCAGCGGCGAAGTTCACATGATGGCAGGAATTTATATCTCCTTACAACGCAAGGAAACCGGCACCGATCTAATGACTGTACTTTCAGGCTATCTTAGAATGGGTGGTAGCCTTTGTGTTCTCGGTTTAATCAAAGTATCAGTAGAGTTTAACCTGAGTTTCACTTATGATAGTGCAAGGGACAAGGCATATGGTCGTGCTACGCTTACAGTAAGTGTTCATGTGGCATTTTTTCACAGGTCGGTAGAATTGACTGTCGAACGCGCATTTGGTGGAAGCGGCGATCCGACATTTGGCGATTTGTTTAGTAAATCCGAAATGTGGAGTGAATATGCCCTCGCATTCGCAGGAGGCTAATGATAACCATGGTAACTGAACAATCCATTTTTTTAACTATAATGCCTAGAAGCATCAGTGTTAACACAGATGGGCTACCTGTTTCTGTGTTCGTTTCCCCTAGACTCAGTGGAGCAAATAAGCTAGGCTCGTTCACAGATTGGTTGGAGTGGACTCGTAAACTAACGGAAAACGGAATGGAATTAGAGTTTCAATCTGAAACCAGGACACTCAATATTCCAATTGATCCAAAACCTTTACGTCCCGAATTATGGGAACAACTTTTTAAATATGATACATTGGTTCGCTCTTTTACCTTCGACGACTATTCAGACAGGGGAATAATATCTTATTCAATCCGAGAAGCGCTTAGCGCACTGAAGTCAATATATCAAGAGGCGAGTATTAGTCTCGCGCTACCAGATCCGCCTGATAGGTCCCGGAAAAAGGAAGGCCCAAGCAATCGAGAACGACTCCAGAATTTGATGGAAGGATTGCAGGTGCATTGGAGTTCTCAAATGGCTTCAAGATGGAGAGAGGCGGTGCGCATCAAACAAAAAGCTGGACAGAGTAGATACGTGCGGAGGCAATTAACAGGGCCTCTAGACTACGAAGGTTTAATCGCAAATAGGCCAGACAGTAATGATTTACAAAAGATAGCTGTACCTTTTGCAGTATTTCATCATATGCCCACTCCAAGTTATTCTGCTCATCCTCTCGTCAATATTGATACACAAAACCTCTTTGATTTCCATCAAGCACTTAGCGCGCTTAGCGCATATCCCGAACTCCTTCGTGCTTTGGGTCTTGTATTTGATTTTGAGTTGCCGCGAGCCTTTTTGCCCGCTACAGGTGATGATTATGGTACAGTATCGATAGGCAAGGTCAATGCTGGATGGGACTGGGCAATAAGTCCAAAAGTACCGCAGCTGGCAACTGCTTATCTACATGTGCAGTTGCCCGAGAAGCGAGTCTTCTTAACCGCACCTCGGGTGATGGTTGATCATGAAGCACCAGTGACGGCAATTGGTTTGCTCAATCTCGATCCTACTAATTTTGGGCTGGCGCAAGTGGATGTGGATGGTGGAATGCACAAGAATATCATGTTGGCTGAGTCAGTGAAGCCACCGATTGGTCACAACAGAGATCCGGACGCGAAGATAGAACCTGCTCCACATCCTGAAGTATATGATGCTCATGCTACACTCCCGTCGCTTCGGTCCGGAGGGTTATCTTTGTATTCGGATCAGCGTACAATTCACTTGCTTGATACGCTTGTGCAATCGAAGGCATTCAACGATGCTATAACAAGTGGTGGCGCACAGCCACGTCCGTTCTTTGCAGAGGACCTAATTCGTGGTTATCGCCTCGATATTTGGGATTCGCATACAAATGCGTGGCATTCACTTCACCTTCGTAATGCAAAATACTTCGTTGGCGAGGTGGAATTTATTCGGGAGACCAATATTGAAGAGGGTTTTGTGCAGCTGGCTATTACTCAACCGGCGAAGGACGCTTTACCCGATACTAACGATTTATACCTACACGAGGCACTCGCTCGATGGTCCGGTTGGAGCTTAAGCGCACCTATGCCCGCCAAACACCTAAGTCGCTATCCTAAAGCAGAGGAGGCTGTACCTCCAGATGAACATTCAGAGAGGTTCTCAGAAGATGAGCCAGTTACACCTTTCAAGGTGAGGTCTAATTATCAAGTTTATCCTAATTCTCTTCCTAGGTTACGTTTTGGGGTACGATATCGTATACGGGCGCGCGTAGTGGATTTAGCGGGAAACAGTCTCAAGGTTGATGATGATCTTGCTAATAAGATATCCGCTGCCTATGCATTGCCGTATGATCCTGAAGGGTTTGCCTATTTGAGATACGAACCTGTGGCAGCTCCTCTCCTTGTATTGCGTGACTCTAAGGCAATAACTGAGCCTGGTTCAAATATTGATCGTATCGTTATCCGTACATTCAATGATGATATCAGTAAGGATACTGTTCCTGCAGAACTTGACGGTGCAGATCGGCACATCGTACCACCCCGAACAAGTGTCGAGATGGCTGAACGTTTGGGCATGTTTGATGATGCCAGTGGGAATCTCAAAAGCGATCACGCCACTTGGAACCTTATTGTGGAGCGCGACGCAGGCGAACTGAAGAAGTTAAAGATCACCGTTAAAGGCAAGACTGACGAATATCCTGTAGATCCAGATGAACTCATAAATCCTTTGCCTTTCTTGCCTGACCCTCTTTCACGTGGAGCTGCAATTCGTGATTTGCCCGGAACTCCAACATATTCTATTGGCAGGGCTGAACCGGATTCTGGTTCTAGGCAAAAAGTGATTTATCAACTGTTAAATGATCCAAATCCTCGTCTTGGCTCTGCAACACTAGTCAGTTTTGGTAACAGTGGTAATTGGAAAAAGACTCTGGGATTTCTTTTCCGTCTAGCTGAGCCGGAATCCGACGATATGAGGCCAGATTGGGATCCGATTAAACGAATTTTGAAGGTATATCTACCAAAAGGACATATTTCCGTAGTACCGTTGAGTAGCTTTACCAATACAGAGGATCTTAAACTTATGGGAATTTGGCAATGGCTTCGTGATTATGTCGACCGGATAACGGTGACCGATCCCAAACCGCACTTCTTACAACCAGGCAGCGAGAATGACAAAATTGCGCATGTGTTACAACTAGCAGTAGAGGGAGGACATTGGATGTTAACCCCTCCCCGTCTTCTGACATTAGTGCATGCCGTGCAGCAGCCAATTGGCAGACCGGAGTTCCTGTCCTTAAACGTGGAACACCAAGATTCCGATCTTGATACAGATGGACTGCAGACCGCGCCAAGTCGAGGTAGATCGGATCCTACCGAAATGGCACCTATTATTGCTTATCGGCGTTTAGGTGCTACTGATGCTTATCTACTTGGTGCACTCAGAGTTCATGGCGCCAGCACCATAAAAATAGATCTATCAGCTGAGTGGGAGGATCCTGAAGACAATATCGCAGGACGTTTTGTAGTTCAAAAATCTGCTCCTGTCGATGAATTGCCGCTAACCGAGCTAAATGAGGAATACTTGCGTGTATTTGCTAGGGAATCCAGTGGCCAAGATTATCGTAAGGTTGGTTACTACGATCCAGAACACGATCAGATTGCGTTCGTACGAACCGGTGACTGGACACGCCGAAACAATTCCAGCTCACTTTACTTCGATGGGGCCGCCCCTCGTCATATATTAAACGATACAAAACGACACATAGTAAAGTATACAGCTACGGCTAAGTCTAGGTTTGAGGAATACTTTCCTGAACACCCAGCGGGCGGCTTCACTCGTGATAGTGAGAAGGTTATTGTAGACCTTCCGGCATCATCGCGACCTCTAGCACCGGAGATTGTCTGTGTTATCCCTACATTTGGTTGGGAAAGGCAGACCGAAACGAACCTAAAACGCAGTGTGCGTTTTGGAGGTGGATTGAGAGTGTATATGCGCAGGCCATGGTTCTCGTCAGGTGAAGGAGAGCTTTTGGGCGTTACGCTCTGGAGCTACATTAACGGCGCGCTAAATAATGAGAACAGAGATAAATTCAAGCCATTTTTCACACAATGGGGAATGGATCCAATCTGGCAAACTGGAAATCTTTCTGGTGCCCCTGGAATTAATAATTTTCCTGATGCGGCTGACAAAGACTGGGACGTCTCGCTTGACGAACCTGTCGCTAGGCTTTCTGAGGACCAACCTGGCCGTGTTAATGTTGTCGGTTTTCAACCACAATTCGATGAGTCTAGAGGATTGTGGTTTGCTGATTTGACAATTAATACATCCAGCCAGACTTACATGCCATTTGTTCGGCTCGCATTAGTTCGTTATCAACCGCATGCTTTGGCAGATGCAAAGGTGTCACGTGTTGTCTTGGCCGACTTCGCACAATTAACACCTGATCGGTCTGCCATTGTTACCTCAGATCCTCACCACTCCCGTACACTCCGAGTCGTTGTTAGCGGTGTATCACCTAGGGGCCCTGTGGCAAAGATAGTAGGTAAGCATGCTGATGATGGCCTTAGTTCCCCGCCTACTAAAATTCTGGTGCGTGTCCAGAAACGTAACCCATCTGTTAAAAGCGATCTATCTTGGCAAGATGTCGCACCTGAAGAGGCCCAAGTTATCGTCGAACAAGATGGACATGTATCGACACAACCCGAATTGGTGATGTGGGCAGGCAGCATAGTATTTACCAAGCCACCAAGAGCTGGTCAGTTCAGGCTGATCATTGAAGAAAAAGAATACATTTCTGCAGAACACGCTATCATTGATGATAATATAATCAAGCAACCTAGCCGACTTATCTATGCGGAAGTTTTTGAGATAGATAGCGGCCTAGTTAGAGATGTCCTTTGAATACCAAATTAATCTCTGTCAGACAGGTTGAGTGTTATTTCAAACAAGTACATTGAGGACCATCACTCACATTATATTGTTTAGCACATTCTATAATTAGAAAGAGCTAAATGGCTAATCAACAGGACCCGAATACGTGGACTGTCCGAATCCCACCGAACCCGATATAAAATTTACACTTTTTCCTTGTAGACATTAAAAAATACCTCAACGTAGAAATTCGTTACTAAGTATTGATATAAATATGACACAAAAATCTTAATTGTTAGCATTTTGAATCTTAATTAGAGTTATATAGAATTTCGTCATGTTCTAGCTTATTGTATCAACATGTTAATATAGTAAATTTATCACCTCTTAAATATAATATGAAGTACAGAAGTAGGACAGAAATAGTTTCAATGATGCTAGAGGCAGCAAATGGTGGTGCGACAAAAACAAGAATTATGTATAAAGCCTTCCTTAGCTACGGTCAGTTGAAAGAGTATCTTTCTGTACTTATTGAAAATAATTTAATAGAATATTTAGAAGGTGTACAAACATACAAAACTACTGAAAAAGGGTTTAACCTCTTAAAGATGCATAACGAGATTGGAGGGCTTCTACAATCTCCAATAAGAGAGTCAAGAATACAATAATACAATAAGATAAAAAATGGTAGGTTCAACTTTTAGAACTCCAGCGTTATCAGTTCCACCGAACCCGACTTATTGTTACCAGATTTAGTAAGCAAATGCAAGGTTTAAAGTATGGTATTATCCCGTCTATTTAACTCCAGCTTCACTGGATAAGGTTGTGTCATGTAATACTGTACACACGTCATTGATCAATACTCTTGGGTCTGATGAAAAAGAGTCAAGTTTTACACACCTGGAATAGAACTCATTCTATAGGTAACACCAAAGCTGATCAAATATGGGAATGACT
>Ga0157374_10001214_pt1 | contig 22044 bp, 27 predicted proteins | sample M25metaG_FD_115308 | JGI IMG/M metagenome (GOLD analysis project Ga0157374, IMG submission 115308) | Miscanthus rhizosphere microbial communities from Kellogg Biological Station, Michigan, USA - M2-5 metaG | ecosystem: Host-associated > Plants > Roots > Rhizosphere > Soil | place: USA: Michigan... | reverse complement strand
TCTCTTCCTGGAAAAAATCGGGGTCGTAGTCGTATGTCGGATCGATGGCCCATGGCATCCCCGGCGGCAACGCGATGAGCTGCGCATCCGTGGGCGGGTTCGGGAAAAACTGTGTCGGGATCAGAGGCATGCGCAAGTCTCGAGCGATTTCAGATTCAGCTGTTTTGACCTTATCCCAAATGAAATCGTCCGTCAACGAAAAGCCGGGGAAGTAGGTCTGCGCCATCAGGACTAGGTTGTCCTGCCGGAGCTCGTCCACCGCCATGTCGCGGATGAACAGCAGCGACTGCGGAATGGTGGTCAAGTTCTCCACGTGCACGCGGAATCGCTTCACGAATCCCGGTCCGGCCAGCACCATCATGACGTCGGTGCCAGCGATCAGCGCGCCTGTCTCGATGCTGGTGAAGGCGGCCACCACGACACCCTTTGACCAGTCAGCCCCTGCAGCTCCCGAATCGCAGGCGCGACTGGGCGCGAGCGTAGTCTGTCCATCAAGTGTGAGCAGGCTGGCGTTCACCGCCTGACTTGTGTTGATCGCAACGGGCGATCCGTTTACCTGCACGGTGGCCGAAAGGTTTTCATCTTGGCCAACGATGATCGTCGCAGTCATGCGTCCCCCAAAAATACAAAACCGCCGCCCGATTGCTCAGACGGCGGCTCTGTTGTCTATCACTGATGACGGAACGGTTTTTAAGCCGACGTCTTGCCCTGCGTCACCAGATCAGGAATCGCCGACGTTGCAACGTTGGTGGTCCCTGCCGCTGCATTGATTGCAGCCACGTCAGCAGCACCACCGATCGTATCCAGCTTGGCCAGAATGGCGTTCTGGTTCGTGATGATCTGCTGCATCAGGTTTCCGAACCCTACCTTGCCGCCAGAGCCTTTCACATGCGCGAAGGCTGGCATCGCACGGTTGAGTTCATCGACTAAGTCTCGTGACATGTGAGTAAGCTCCAGAGAAAGAAGTTAGAACGTCGGATCGTCGGACTTGCCCTCTGCTTTCGCGGTCTTGGAAGACTTCGGAGTCCTCGGCGAAGGAGAGGACGAGGGCGCATCGCTTCCGTCCTTGTCGGATGGCGCTGGTGAGCCCGGGGGCGGGGCCTCCTCTCGCGCTGCGGACTCGGGCGCCCTCGAAGCTGGGGCTGCTGGCGGTCGCGGAGAAGTGGGCTGCTGCTGGGAACCGCCGCGCGGCTGCTGCTCAATCAGCAGTTTTATCAATCGCTGACGGTCGGTCGGCGTGAAATTCTGAGCTGCGCTCGCGAGCGATTCGGGAGTGGCAACATTGACGCTCTGCGCTCCCTTCTGCTCGCCTGCCGTATCTGCCTGCGGCTGGGGCACCTGTGCAGTCCCGGCGTCGGGCTGCGCAATGCCTCCAGTCTTGGAGTCATGTAGGTGATAGCCGGGAATGGATGTCAGCGATTTCGCAACATCCTCTGGAATTTCCTCGGAAATCATCCCCTGCTTGTGGGAGACAAACTTCACTCCGTTGATTTCGGAGGAGGCGTTCGGCAGCGTGCAAATCACTTTCGGCATAGCGTTGCGCTCTTGTGGCTTGAATGGGACGCGCCCCGTAGAGCGCGCCCCAAATGTGACTCAAATCTGAGTCAATCTCAAGTCGCTACGTTGCCGTACGGTTTCCATACCTGCGCATTCGTCACGATGTTCTTGACGATCGCGTGATGCTTGCGCTTGGTGATCCGCAAATAGCCGAACATGAGCTGTGCCCACGGAATGACCGCACTGACGGTCGGGTACAGCATGAATTTCAACATCGGCAGCAACTGCCGCCATGTGATCGCCTGATCCCCCGGCGTCATATTCAGGATGAACGCCTTCGTGGTACCCGGCAGGTCAATGTTGAAGTCCACATACGGAGTCGTGGCACCAGCAATCGGGATGCGCTTGATCAGGCGCAGATCGCTGGTCGCATTCGTGCCGTTAAGGCGCGAGCGATAGATCGCGTACCCACTCTCGAGCGCGCCTGCCGAGCGCGTGATCGTGATGGTCACTTTCTTGCCTGCGGCCACGGCCGTCTGGGCCGTCTTCACGATCGTCGACTGACCACCGGCATTGAGGCCCGTCACGCCCCAGTAGTAATTCCCCGCCACGGTTGCGGAGAAATTGGATGCCGCATCGGTCACGCTCGCGTCAACCGCCAAGGCTGCTGGCGCAAGTCCGGCGTTCGCCGTTGCGATCGCGGCATTGTCCAGCTCGAAGGGGCGCATGTTCTTCTCGTCCGGGATGAACACGTCCGGCATGTTGGCGATATCGCCCCATGAGGTGCGAATGCCCTTCACCGGAGCGCCCAACTGGGTACCACCGCCCGGGACATCCGGCAGCGGCACGCGGAAAGCCGGATCCAGACCGGTATCGAAGTCAGCCTGCACGAGCTGCGAGGTGAAAATGTGCGTGGGCTGACCGAAATTTCCGTAACCGCTGACCTGTGCGGCGGCCTGGTTCACTAGGTTCACCGAGGAGAGCGCGACGCCCTGCGCATCGATGATGTTCTGCGGGTCGACCTGCCCGGCAAGCACGCCCGCCTGAAGCTGAGCGAAGATGCCATCAAACTCGGTCGGCACCACAGCCGAATCGCCCGCGAACGACAGGTATTCCGCGTCGGTGATGAGCTGCTTGGCGCCGGCCTGCTGCTCGATCGCCTCGGACTGGACAATGTTGTTGCCCAGCGTGCTCACGAACGACACTTCGCGCCGGGTCATCAGGTACTTCACCAGACCCACGCGCCTGTTGTACTGGCCCTGAGCAGACGCGATCGTGCCCGTTTCCGAGTTGGTCGATCCACCGAGGAATCCGCCGACGCTCGACTGTTCCGTCCACTCGTCGACGGTTGCCGTTGCAGGCTGCTTGATCAGCTCATTGAACAGGCGGAAGTGCTTGTTCTCCTGAATCGTCGCCATCATGGTGCGATCCAGCGACTGGATACGGAAAGCAGCGCCGCCCGACAGGGTCGACACGTCAGTGCCGTAACCGACAGTCAGAGCTTTCTGCAGCTCCGCCACATCATTCAGCCCCATTGCCCCAGTGGCAGACATGCCAGGTGCGAGTTGGGGGAAAACCTTGGGGTCCAACATTGAAGTGTTCCTCTAAATTTAGACGGTTACGGGCCGTTTTTGGTTGAGTCGGGGGAGCCGCGCTGCCTGTTAGGACAGCACGCGCGAAACAAGATTCTCGGGAATCGCGATGCCACTGTTGAGGCTGGCTTCCGCGATGGCGATATCTGTCGCAGTGATTTTCCCCATGTTCTGCTTTTCCATCGCCTTGGCGAAAAACTCCTGATGAGTCACGCCCTCGGGCATGCCATTGCTGGCGTTCTGCGCGGTGGCGGTCATGGCAGCAGGCGGAGTGACCGCAACGACAGCGCGGCGCCCGGAGCCCGAGTTGCCGATCTTCTGCAGGTTGTCCTGCAGAGACTTGATCAGCGTCTCTTGCGAAGCCAGCTTGGTGCCCTGCTCGCCGATCGTCTTCTGAGCGCCTTCCAGCGTCTCAGACATCGACTTCAACATCACGCCCTGCTTGGCGATGAGCTGCACCGCCGAAGTGAGTGTTCCGAGCACTTTCTGTTCGGAAGTCTCGAACTGCGTCTGCAGGGCCTTCAGCATTTCGCCGGCGTCTTCCACTTCCACCAGCTCGCCGCTCTCGAGCTTGATGGAGAAAGACTTGCGCATTTCGCCTTTGCCCTCGCCCTTACCCTCGCCAGAGCCTTCGCCCTGCTCGTCGTCGTCCTTGTCCTTCTCTTTCTCCGTGTGCGGATGCGCCTTGAGCATCGTGTCGAGCTCGCCGATGAGCGCATCGAAGGAGGATGCGGAAGTGGTACCAGTGCCGACCGCTGCGGCAACGGCTGCTTTAACAGTGCTCATGATGCGCTCCGTTGATGAAGTGTGTTGTGTAGATCACGCATGAAACGCCCCACCCACTCGGCGGCGGTATGAGGCTCGAGCTGCAACACGTTGATCGAATGATCGATCAGCTCATGCGAGCCCAGGTCTGCCCCGCGATTCGCCATCAGATGTTTGGCGAGGCGATCACGGAATGCGAAATAGTTGTGGACGGCACCGTGCAGGGACTGTTTACGAAAGGCGGCCCCGCCGGTTAGCGTGGCGGCATCGGTTCCGTATCCTGCCGTCAGCGTCTTCGTGAACGACACCAGCGCGCCCATGCTCTTTGCGAAGACGCCAATGGGGGCGAGCGACACTTCCGGGACCTGCGAGTTCACCGGGGTTCGATCCAAGCCGATATTGCACCAGCGAACTTTCTTCACTACGGTGACTTTCTGCTGGGTCTTGGGGTCGATGGCTGGCTCGCGGTGCAAAATCCCGCCACCCACGGACGGATACCAGCGCATCGGGGGCTGCTGCTTGGTCAGTGAATCCCAAACCAGCGTAGCATTGCGCGCCTGTGGGGACTCACCACGGTACAGCTCCGTCTTGACGAAGGTCTTATCCTTGTGGAAACCCACGTCCAGAGGCTTCCCAATCTCGTACTCCATGTGATTCGGAATGTTGTGTTTCAGTCCGATCAGTGTGTAATGCGAAATGTCGACATTGCCGTGGCGAATGAAAAAATCCTTGCTATCGGCCAGTGCCGACTGCAGGACTTTCTCCTGCTGGTGGTCGGTCGATTCGTCCGACGCCTCCAGATACAACAACCGGCGGTCACCTTCCTGCTGCGGAACAGCCTTCGCAAATAGGCCCGAGAGCGATATGAAATCGCTATCTGCCACATGCAAAGTGCTGCCGTCCATGGTCCGCAGGCTACCGTCACGACATCGTAAGACTGGAACAGCTACTTGATCTGACGGGGTATTTCCGCCCAGAGGTTGTATCGAATTTGAGCCTTACGCCTCGAACAACGCCAGCGCTTTCGCCAGTACATCCTGATCGCGCATAACTGTGAACAGCTTCTCAAAAGCAGCGTTGATCCGCTCGCGCTCCTCACTTTCGGGGAATGGACGGCTCGGCTCGCCAAGCGCCTTGTACGCCTCGTTGTCGGCCATGGAAACCAAATACGTGTTCTGCCTGCCCGCCCCTTCGAGTTTGTCCTGTAGATAGGAGCTGAAGGCTCGAGCAGCCATTTCCCTCGGACTGGACCAGTACTTCCCAGAGGCACCTTGATCAAGGTGGATCGATTCGATTGCAAACATGGACATCCCGGGACCGGTCTCATAGCTGACTTCACGCTGGGGATTACCGGCATGATGGATGGCCGCAATCTTGATCCACGTGTCACGCTGACTTTTTGCCTTGCGACCCGTTACCTTGCCGAAGGCCCCTCGGTCAAACATGGAATGCACTTTATCGATGGCGGCCTGGATACTTCCAGCGCCTCGGATCGCTTCACGCACGGAGCCGTAACGCTGGTCCATGTTGATTTTTGCCAGCCTTTCATCGGATTCGGAATATTGAATCGTGACTGTCTTTCGATGCGGGCCGCTCATCATGGCGGTGGTCAGCTCATTGAAGGCCGAGCTCAGAGCTGGATTGTGCAGAGACTTGCTGCTTTCGGAAGCAAAGTCATCGACGCCCGAAGCAACGCCTGTTGTTGCCTCTTTCACGAGGTTATCAACCATGTGAAACCATTCGTGTCCGAGGCTTCCGCCTCCGGCCATCTTGGTTAGGTTGATGACGCGATCGATAGGCTCATAATGAGCCTTGGCCGCGCTACCGCCAGCATTTCCGCGGCCCCGCGCGCCGAATGCCATCGCGAGCCGCCCATTGAAGGATATCTGAGAGTCCGGGAAGCCGAGAATGTCCGCCATATCGGCGAAGGCGTTGCCGCAGCTCTCCACGTGGAACTTGGCCGAGTTTGGATCATCCAGAACCCAGTTCCCAGACTGCACTTCCCGAAGGTTGAAGTGATCTTTCAATCCTGCGGTTGAGCCAACGGATACATTGCGGCCGCCAGTACGCTCAAACTTGTCAGCCACCTTCAATTGGAAGGTGGTCGATCGCTTACTCGCCTTGCGCGGTTCGTTTTTTTTCTCGGCCCACTCCCAATCTTTGATGCGGCCCACTTTCGCGGTGGCCATGTGACGCCGAAATGCTTCAGATCCCTTGCTGCGGCGGAAATCGATGACTGCGGTGAAGGACTCACCGAGCGAATTCCATGCACGAGTTAACGGGTTCTCGCGAAGGTTCCGGGCCTGAGCAGCATCGCGCACAGCGCCACGCTGTTTGGCCAGCTCGTAGTATTTGTTTTTATAGGGATACTCGAATCGGGTATGAGTGCCGCGGTCCGTCTTCTCACTGTGTGTGAGAGTCTGCATGCCGTTTTTCTCGCGGAAGTCATGCCACTCCGCCATGAGACGCTCGGCCTCGCCTTGGGCAACGACTACCTCCGCGCGCATTTCAGGCGGAACTTTCCACTTGCGAAGCTCGCGCTTCTCAATATCAAACTTGAGACGAGAGTAGCTTTGTTGAGCGGTTAGCTGCCGCTGATACATCGCGTCAGCCTGAGCATCCAACGCGCTGACCTTTTCCCTCTCAACGGAGAGCTGTTCACTCAGCTCGGTATACCGCGCCTCCTCTTCGGCAGTGAGTATGATTCCATCGCGCTCGTTTTGGATTTCGTCCAGCGTATTGCTGACATCCTCAACGGTCTTGCATGCCTCCATACGGTTGCGCAAGGACTCGATGGCCGTTGCATAGTCCTTGCGACCGAGCGCGGAATCGATCGCCGGATCTGGCGCGACTGCGGCGTATACCTTCTGGATCATGAACCCGGCGCCCGGGTCGACGCCGGCGGCCTGCATTGCCTGCCAGTCGACTTCGCCGAAGATGTTCTTCTTCGTGATGAGCTCGGCCGCCTCGCGCGGATTGGTTTCGATCTGCTCCCAATCGATATCGGTGACGCGCACGCGCTCGCCGGACTTCGCCATGCGGCGGATCATCTTGGCCGCTTCTTCCTTGCGACTGCCCGCGATGTAGCCGGTATCGCGGTACCGGTAGTTCGGGCTGTTCGGATCTAGGTCATCGCCCTCGGACGGTGGCCCCTCGGATGGTGGCGGAGGTGCTTCCTCCTCCGGCTGTGGCTCAGGAAGTATCTCCGGGGCTGCAGGCGCTGGCTCCGCCTCCGCAGCCGGTGGCGGCGATTGCGCCTCGGCCGTTTCCAGCCGATGCCAGCGCCCGTCTCTCAGCACGTATTCGATACCGTCCTCGGTCTTGGTATCCCCTTCCTTCGGTCCGGTCTGCGCTTCTGGCGCGGGCGCTGGAGGTTCAGCGGCGGCGGCGGGCGCGGCCTGTGCCGCAGCGGCCTCTTTTTTCGCGCGCAAAATTCCGCGCAGTGCATCGAGGGCGGCAGGAGAGCCTTCCTTGTCGTAGGTCTCAAGGACCGCAGCGCTCTCCTTCTCGTTGATGAAGCCACCCGAGACGCCGCGTCCCAGCCGCTCGACGAGTGCTTGTCGTTCTGCAGCCGGGTCGCGAGGAGGGTCCTTCATGCCGAGCTTTTCCAGCACGGCATCGTGTTTGATGTTGCCCACGTAGGACATGGCATCGATGAGCTTGGCGCGCTGCTCGGAATTCATCCCGTTCAACGCCTCACGCATGCGCTCCGCGCCGCCATGGGAAACGATGAATTTGTCCGGCGCTGATTCGACTCGAGCCGGGGCCGAAGGCTTGGTGATTTTCTTCAGCCGGACCGCCATATGGCTCGCGCGAACATGTCCGTGCTTATCAGTCGACCCCTTGACATGGGTCGGCATTTCAAACAGGTGCCCTTTGTTGTCTTTCACGGTTAGAACCTATTCGCTCTCGCGCTCGCGATGCCAAGCCGCCGCCCAGTCATGCAGCACAGCAGCCGTTCCATGATCTGGATCAGTTCCATGGGAAATAGAATTCCGATGTGTCTTGGCTAGTTTTTCGTGGAGCGCCTTGGCTTTGGTATGCGCTTCCGCAGCCTCTTTGTGACTCACCGCTCCAGAGACCGCCTGTTCTGACATCTTCCCAGCGTGTGAAGATGCCTCGATTCCTTCTTTACCCGGAGCCCGGTTCGCGACATTCAACGCTCCCTTGGAATGTCCTTCTATCTCATGGGCTGCTTTGCGCGAGACGGCACCCGAGGCAGTCTTGGCTCGACGGTTATCCTGATGGGGCGGAACATAAACGCCATCCTTCCGGGTATACCCTTTGATGAACGCCTTGATCATCGTCGGGCGGTCTTTCGTGTTCTGCACCTTCTGCACGAACTCAATCACCGGCATTGCCGTGATCGGACCGAGGAAACGTGGATCCGAGTAGCATTCAAGGAACGCAGCCGCTGCAGCCTCTTCCGTAGGGAAATTGAGCATGACCTTGTCTTCGTCAAACTCATCCCACCGGTTGACCTTACGCGCGTGCACTACGTACACCATTTGCGCGTCTTCATCCGGTCCGAGAAAGACGTCGACTTCCTCGCCATCCATGCCTGTCGACTGTTGAATGTACCCGTAGGGATATTTCAGCGTGGTTGACCAGGTTTCCCCGTCCCGATTGGTCCCGCTGCGAACCGTGCCAGCTTCACTTTCGATGGCGACAGTCAGCCCTTGCCATCCAACTTTACGCTTGTCGTAATCACCGGATGCCTTCTGCGCTTCCGTGGGCCGAGGGTTCGTGCGCTCCTCGCGCGGCATGATCGCGTTGTTGCTATGGCGCGTCTCGTCATCGAGTTCGGTTCGAGCGTGAGCAACGGCAACGGTCGGCTCCTCGATGCGATATGTGGCGCTGACCGGCATCGCCTTCACGAATAGCAGGGCCTTCATGATGTCACCCCTTCACTGATGTTGATCGGACAAACAGGATCGCTTTTTTCAGCGTGGTTTCGTCGTCTTCCCGTTCGCCTTCGAGTTCCAGATTGGCGTTGCAACAGTCGTATTTTTCAACGTTCGGGTCCAACTTCCAGCGTTCAGGCTGCTCCTGATTCAGAGCGATATACAGCCCGCACTTGCCGCCCTCGGCCATGAAAAATATGCAGTTGATACAACGGACATTGCGCTCGACAAGGCCGGACTCTTCCGGCTTCACCGCTCCCGGCAGATTGTTGGCCAGCTCCGCCGCGTGATTTTCGATTACCTTGTTTTCGGGTTTGCCGCGGGGCCATTTGGCGTACACGCCGCACGAGTAGTACGGACCTACTTTGATCTTCGAGCCGTGATCGATGCACAAATCGATATCGCCTTCCGTGAAGCTGGAAGGCACAAACCTTCTGCATCCGATGCACTGAGCGAAGTAGTCCGGCGGCAGGCGCGGGTCATACTTCATGAAAATGAATGCGTCCCTGCCGTTCTTCTGTGCCATGGTTTACTTCTTCCCGCCGCTCAGCGTTTGCTCGAGCCACTTGTGAAAATCAGGGTCGTCGCCTTGCTGCATCTGGATGCCGCTCGTCACCCACCGGCCACGACAGTTCGGATGTGCGAGGCCCGCCGGGAGCCACCAGCGCTCGTCCGCCGGGCGCGGCACGAGCTCGTCACCTACGCGCTTACGCGGTGCCGCCGAGCGGCCCACGTTGGACTTGCCGATCCAAATTTGAGTATCGCCGTCCTTGTCCGGCGCATCGGGTGCCACCACGGTCGCGATCACTCCATCGATCGAGCGGCAGAACGGGCAGGCACCGCGATACTGCTCGACGCGCTTAACCGTCATTCCAGGCTTCAAGCTGGCGATGTGCCCCTGATTGAGAGCTTCGCCGGACTCGGTGACCGCGATCCGCCGCCAGTCGCGGTTGAGGATGGCGAACCGGTCGACCAGTTCGGTCTGTAGTGATCCGCGCTCGATGCCGAGTGCCCGGTCTCGAGCGCGGCGCGTGACCACTTCGCGCAAGGCGTGCCGCGTATCGTCTTTGAATTTCCTGACATTCTCGCCCGCATGGACATTGGCGTATTCGATCGCCTGCCGTTGCGCGGGGGTCATCGGGAAACGTGAAAGTGCCTGTCCAAGTGCGATAGGCAGATGGGCCGCGACAATCTCCATCTGCTTGGCTTTTAACTCCATATTGGCCTGCACGCGACCCATGAGCACCGAGCGCGTGGCCAGCCATTCGGCCTCGCTTTTGAGTTCATCAGGGGGCAGATACCGCTGCACTAGATAGTCGACCATCATCATGTGGTCGTTAAGAGTCCATTCCTGCGAGGGCAACCGCTCCAGATACAGGCGAACAATCTTCAGTTCGTCCTGCCCCCAGCGCTCCATCGCGCCGGGGGGCTGCTCTTGTCGGAGGCCCGGCTTCTGGCGAGCGCCGCGAGACCAGGCAATCAGCTCTTTGCGGACTTCCTCGAGCTTCAGCAATCAGCGCTGCGTGAACAGCTCGATGAGCTTGCGCACGGCCGGATCAGGATGCTCGTCCCAAATCTCATCACTTCCGTGCGCGATCGCCTTGTGTAGAAATTCGAGCGCATCATCAGTGTGATGCTTCGCGATAGCGGTTAGATCGAGCAAGAGAGCCATGGCCTGACACTATCGCGTCACGACGCTTGATCATTTTTGCGACAGGCCGATGGCTCTCATCAAGGCAGGAAACGAACTTACAGCACTTTGCTAACTCGGAACCACGAACCGGCTTTCGTCACTTCCGCCGTGGCGCTGCTGCTCGCCTGAGCCCATTGGAAAGCAAGCGTGCCAGTCGTGCTCTGAACAACAGTGCCAAACCCTTGAATGATCGTGTATGCACCGCTCGTCAGCACCGTCTGTGTCTGAGAGGCAGGACACGCATTCTGGCCAGCATTGCTGCCGCGATTACCAGCGGCGTCGATAATGTTGGTCGCCCAAAACGAACTCGTCACCGTGGCGGTGCAATCCAATCCAGCCTTGAAATTTGTATTTCCGGCCGGACCGGTGATGATGACCATCCATTCGACGCTGTACGTTCCCGCAGCCAACGATGTGACCTGCAGCTCTGGATCGTCTGACAGCGTGGTATTGCTGGCGCGGGACGTATCCGAGGCTTTCGCGGCAAGGCTGAACTGAGCGCTTCCACCTGTACCGGTGATCGATTGACAGGTGAAGGTATGGCTGGTCGTGGAATAGGCCAGCGCATGCGTCGCATCGCCGCAGTTGATGAGACTGCCCGCAGCCGGGTCGGCCGAGGCACCTTGACCCTGCAGGAAGGTATCTGCCGCCATCGCGGACACTGCAGTCACGTTGCTGGTGCCTTGGCCGAGCAATACTCCATGATTCGTCAACGTGCCAACGCCAGTACCGCCGTTCGCCACGGTCACGGGAGTCGTGATTCCCGTCAGTGCCTGACAGCCGAAGGTATGCGTGCTGGTGCTGTACGAAAGAGCGTGTGTGCTGTCACCGCAATTGAGAAGGCTCACTGCGGCCGGATCGAGCGAAGTCCCCTGGCCCTGCAGCAACGTATCTGCCGCCATCGCCGCGACCGCTCCCACCCCGGAAACATTCTCGCCCAGCAAAACGCCATGGGATGTCAGCGCAGACTGCCCCGTCCCGCCATTCGGTACCGAGACCGGAGTCGAAAGCGTGTTGAGCGGCTGGCAACTAAAAGAGTGCGTAGTCGTGGAGTACGCAAGAGCATGATTCGGGTCTATGCAATCAACTAGGCTGACTGCGGCCGGATCAGCACTCGAACCTTTGCCCTGCAGAAGCGTATCCAGAGCCATGGCGGGCACTAGGTTGACGCTGCTGGTACCGGCGCCGACAACCAGACCATGCGCCGTGAGACTCGTCAGACCTGTTCCACCATTGGGCACCGTAACCGGCGTCGCCGTGCTGGCGATCGCCTGACAGCCGAAGGTATGCGTGCTGGTGGAGTAGGAGAGAGCGTGACTCGCATCACCGCAATCGAGCAGGCTGACCGCTGCAGGATCCGACGTGAGTCCTTGCCCCTGCAGGAGCGTATCGGGCGCCATCGCCGCAGTGATGCCAAATGGTGAGGTGCCTTCGCCGAGCAGCACACCGTGAGCGGTCGCCGTCGTCAGACCAGAGCCACCTTGCGAAACAGTGAAGTTCCCCGTGATGGCTGACGCCGGAATCGTGCCGCACGAACCGTCGCCGCGCAACGGAACTGCCGTGGTGCAAGTGCCAGTCAACCAGTTCGATGGGAACTTGGCATACAGTTCAGTGTCATTGGCGTTGAGCTTCGTAAATGCGGTGCGGAGCGGATCGCCGTTTCCAACGTTCGGTCCCGTACCAATGTTGACGGACTGCTGCGCGCCATGCGCCAGCAAGCATGCCGCGAGTAGCGGCACTGCGAAAAATGTCTTCCTCATGTTTTCCTCTTTCTTTAGAAATGGTCAGCGGTGATGGTTGTTGAGTCTGCCGTCACAAGCGTTGAGTCTGCTGTGGGCCCCGTGGGGATAGGCGGTGCAAACGCCTTCTGACCGAACAGTGCGCCTGCGGTTGTCCCGGTAGCCAAAACCTGCTTGGCGAGAACCGGGACGGTGCGCCATGCGGCCATGGTATAGATGAGTGAGCGATCGCCATCCATCCCGTAAAACACGATAGCGACATCACCGGCACTACAGACCAGGACCTGAATGGGCGGATCGTAGACGACAATGTCGTCTGGATTGATTTCCGACCCATCAGGCAGTTGCGTGACGACTAGCGCGTTTCGCCCGATGAGGGGATTCGCGACTGCCGTCACCGGATCAGCAACGTGCACGTTCACCGGATCACCATTGCGCGCGGAGCTGACCCGCCGTGGTCCCGGTCTGCATGACTTTTTTCGCCAGCACGGGAAGCAGCGTGCCTGCAGGAACTGCCGGATAGGTCACGACCGCATCGCCGGCGCGGCCATACGGAACGAGGGCAACATCGCCGATCGATCCCACCCATACGGAAACTGGCGTGTCATAGACCTTGGCATCATCTGGCGTGATCACCGCCGCATTCGCGGGCAACGAAATCTGCACGCCTCCACGAACTCCCTTGAGGGGAGTAAGGCCCAACGTTACTGGATCAACTGTTTGTACGACACTCATGAATAGTCAACTCTCTATGTAGTAAACAGGGATTCCCATCGACTTGCTTAACGTGGCAACTTTTTTGGTGCTCACCTTCTTCGGACCTTTTGGCTTCGAAGCGGGGGCATCCTTGCTGCCACCATTCTTTTGGGGGAATGTGCTCTCGAGGAGATTGCGTTTCCCCGCACCCTCCTCATCTTCGCCATCTGGCATTCCCACGCCGGTTTCAGCCTGCCAAACAGGGATGAGCGTTGGATTGAGCGGCGCATCACCCCATTTGCCTTTGGCTTTTTCTTCGCCACGCGCAGCGCGCAGCTCGTTGACTGTGCCCGTGAGCTTCACTTCCTCGAAGTTTTGCTTCTCGTCTTGCTTCTTGCGGCCGGTCCAACTGAATTCGTACTTCTGGCCAAAGTCGGCAACGATGTAATCGGTAAAGACGTTCTCGAAATAGGACAGGAGCGGCTCAAGACCGGAGTCCTTCGAGTTAGCCAGCTTCTCTTCAGTGTCGCTGCCGGACAGGGAAGACTTGCTTGCCGAGAACGCTTCGAAGTTGATTTCGTCGGGACTCATGCCGTAGATGGCACAAGCGATGGACGTTAGGAAGGTCATCCATTTCGAGAACATCATTTCGTTGTTCTCGACTCCCAGCTTTTCGAATTGAGCGCGAGACTCCTGATCCTTGGAGACCATCACCGGCAATGTCCACCAGTTTGAAACTCCCTTCACCATCGAGTTCCAATAACGCTTGAAGACGTTGACATCCTCTTCGGAGTAGTTGCCCGCGAGGTGCAGGATTCCCTTCGGAATGGCGTTCGAATCGAAGTATTTCGTGTTGTAACTGAAGGCGTTCAAAAAGCCGGTGACAACACGAATAAGGAGTTCCGTTTCACTCAAACCGTAGCCAGCGCAGAGCACGTCTGTGCGCGGATTGCGCGGGATGTAGATCAGATCATCCAGCGTATAAGCAGCGCGAACGTTTCCTTGGACAACCTGCAGGGCGAAAATCTCATCATCGCCGCGGTACCCCTGCTCGGTGCAAAGGCGGATGGTCGACCCGTCCACCGCATAGATCCCATCCATCCCGAGCGAGCGATCGCGCTTGAACTCGGTCTCGATGGGCATCGAGTCCATGGTGAGCGAGTCGCGAACCAGCTTCGTCATGAACATCGAGAAGTGATCGCGCTTCAGTACGCGACGCTTGCGCGGGTTTGTCTCCCAGCCGCAATTGATGAAGAAGGTCTGCAGCGCGGCTATTTCTTTGAGCTCGTCGCCGGAAGCCTTCGCGTCCTTGTCGCGCAATCGAACCTGGAACCCTGGTGAGTCAGGATCTGACAGCTTGCAGAACCGCGATACTTGACGGATGCGCGTGAACAGGATGGCGTTCAGGATGGGGGTCTGCTCCACCATCGCACGCATGCTGTCGAACGTGAACACGCTGGGGCGCTCGTAGTAATCGCCCATCACCGTGAGCTGCATGTCATCCAGCCAAACCGACTGCATGCCCGGCTTGCGAGACTTCGCCATCCGGGAGGGGAATGGGATGACGTTGTTGCGCGACAACGCCTTCGCCATCATTTCATCCTCAAAGCGCTGAGTAATGAAGTCGATCACCGGTTGCACTTCTGATCGCGGGATCAGGTCCGCAGCCAGTGCGGGCACCGTCGACTTGGTCAGTTCATTTTGGGCCGCCTGCCGCTCGCCAGCGGGGGCGGATTCATCGAACGCAACTGATAGGAGTGTTTCAGGCATAGCGGAGCCAGTCTGGCGTCACGCCGCGCCCGGGACGGCCATTCGGGAGCCGGTGGTCTATATATAGATGCGGTTCTGTGACGGTCGTCTTGATCTTTTTTGAGACATGCCCTATATTTGAGGCATGTCTTGGGCGCTAGCTTAGGAGTGGCGGAAGTGAGCACCTTGGCCAATATCCAGTTCGTAACGAACGCTCTGGCTACGGAAGCCGACAAGCCAGTGCAGCAGCAGCCAACAGACTTCCTCCATGCGCAGCTCGCCTTCGCGCAGCGCCGCCCCGCGTGCCGCTGGGCCCCGCGCAGTCCCGCAGCTCCTTCACAGAAGCCGATCAACGCCGAATGGATCAGCGCTCACCGCGACGTCATCGCGTGGATCTACTCTCACCTGCCGAGCAATAATTTCGCGGTCTCACTGTCCGGGCAGTATGAAGAGAAGGGGACCCTTTCCAAAGGACAGGTCGAAGCCGTGCGCGCCATCATCGCGGGCCAGCCCTCCCCCTCTCGTGCCGCCGCCGCGCCAGATGTCTCTGGTAGCGGTTACACAAGGCTCCTCGATGCCTTCAAGGCGGCTCGCGCCACAGGGCTAAAGGCCCCGGCGCTCAAATTCAAAGAGTTTGTTTTTTCCTATGCCAAGGAAAATTCGAAAAATCCCGGTCATGTCTATGTGAAGCTGGGAGGTAACTACAAGGGGAAGATCACGCCGGAGGGGCGCTTCTTCGCCGTTGGCGGCACTACTCGCGAGGAGACCGCCGAGGTGATGCGCGTCGGCCGAGACCCGCTTGCCGCCGCCATCGAGCACGGCCGTCTGACCGGGCGATGCGCAGTCTGCTCAAGGGTATTGGACAATCCTGAGAGCGTGCAGCGTGGAATCGGTCCTATCTGCGCCAAAAAGTTTGGTTGGTAAATCGGACAACCAAAACGAGTAACGGAAATGAAACGTCGAGTGCGATGCAAGTGGTGCAAAAAACTCGTCTTCAGGCGAAAGGACGGCAAGCTGAGGGTCCATCGCGAGCGTAGGGGCTTGCTCAATCCTCGTCAGGGTCCTATCTGCATGCTATCTGAAACGCCCAACTGAGATTCGGACCAACTATCCGATCAACGCTGATGGGTACATACGAGGACAGCAAGATAACGATCGCGCGCAAGACAAAGCGTTGTGCCTCGCATCAGTGCGACAAGCCTATTGAGAAAGGCTCGCAGCAACTTTCATACAGGCAGGGCTTGAAAAGCACGCTGTACCTGCATGTTGACTGCGCTCTCACCACTCTACCTCACTGGCACTGTCGAGCGCTTGAGGAAGAGGCGAAGAGGCGCGCGTCGAAATCATGATGGAGCACGGATGCAGCGACGGTCCTTGTGTCACCTGTCCCGAAGGAGGCGCCCCGGAGGGAATACTTGGCCACAAGCCGCCATGCCATGGAATAGGACAGCCAAAGGCGCCCGGGGCTTGCCGCGTTTACACCCCGGGCGCTACTGCTAACACTAACCCGGAGTTTCCCGAATGCTTGAAATATTGAAGTTTGTTTTCTCAAGCTTTTGGATCTGGCTGGGAACCTTCCTGCTTGTCTCGGTCATTTCAATTGGAATCGGTGGCGCGACCAGCCGGTTGATCACCTATCGGCATGTTGAGCGCATCAAGGAAGAGTGATGTCCAACGGAGTTGACCCAGAAAAAATAACCCATGTTGCCTCGCAACTGTATGAAATACGGCGGTTAACCCGGTCTTTGATGGGGGACAAGTACGCCGAGAAGATGAAGCCCTATCAGGATTTGATCCAAAAGACCGAGCAGGATCTGAAGTGCGACACGCTCATTGCGGCCACGAAATTGGGGCAGCTCGTGAAAGGCGATGGCTTCGAAGTCATCTTTATCATGGCTGCTGCCGTCGAGCGGATCGAGGCGCTCGATGCGGAGAAACGCCGATCTGATCCGTCTGCCTGCTTGTAGCCTACGCTTTTTTGTGGATAATCCGACCTGAATCAATCTTCCTCGGCCCCGCTCTGGACTGAGTCCAAAAGGTCTCGTTCGCCGCTATGCTGTACGTGCTCATTCTGTATTGCTCAGGGGTTTGTCCAGATATACCTCCCGATGGCGCGCTGCTATTCACGTCTCTAGCCGATTGCCGAAAGGCGATCCCCAACATCATCATCCCTTCCGCCATCCACGATGAACGCGGGAAGCTGATGCCGAAAGCGCACGATAAACCAACATGCGCGCATCTTTGGGTCGATCCAAAGCAGCTCGAACGATTGCGTTCACCCTCCTCCTCTAAAGAGTAAAGCCTATGTCGAAAAAAAAGCCCACGAAGAAAGAGGCCCAAGAAGTCTGCACTCGGTGGAATCAGGAGAACCCGCCGGGGACTGAAGTCACCCTCACGCGCGACAATGGCCAGATCGAGCATACGAAGACGCGCGGCGAAGCATACGTCTGCGAGAGTGGATACCCCGTCATATTCCTTGAGAACGTGCGCGGCTATTACCTGTTGGAGCGCGTGCAACCCAAACAGACTGCGACAGCAGCAACGGAGTAATTCAATCATGGCGGAACCACCTTCCTCGATGCCCGACAAGCCCAAGCCGGTCAACAGGCTTGTGGACTTGGGGGTCGGCGTAATTCGTGTGCAACACGACTACACTCCGGCGGGCGTGTTTCCCAATACTTACTGGGAAAGAATCACGACGCTGACACTGATGACGCCGTCAGAAACAGCTTTGCGAGCCGGGAGTGTGGCGAGCGGTCCCCGGTCTGCGGAGTCCGCCAGTGCCCGAATGACCAAAGCGATGGTCGACAATCTGATGGATGTGCTCGATGACGAGCCGCCAGACGACGGGAAGATTCCCTGAATGGGATGGGCCATCGGGTACGATGATAATTGGGAACGCGATATCGGCTATGGTGTCCCCGCGCTCTGTGACTATCCTGACTGCTCCACAGAGATAAACCGCGGGCTGGCCTATGTTTGCGCGGACCAACAGCCCTATGGCGGCGAGAATGGCTGCGGACTGTTTTTCTGTAGTAAGCACGCCGAGCCGGGCACTCATCAGTGCGCTCGCTGCCAAGCCGAGCAGGATCCTTTCGAGGCAAAGCCGGACATCCTGCTATGGGTTCGCTGGAAGCTCGTACACGAGAGCTGGGAGGAATGGCGCAAGGAATCCCCAGACCAGGTTCTGCGCCTCGAATGGACATGGGCCCACGCGCCGCCCAGCGAACAGGCTGTGATCGACAAACGAATCAGTGAGGAAATCTCTACATGATGCAACCTGATCCAAATTGGGCCGAACTGTCGGGTGATGTTCGCCAGAAAATGCGGGATGAAGCGACCGTCAGAATATCCGGCGGTGAAGGGGGAGAGACATTCCGTCATATGAGCACGGAGTGGGTAGCGCATCGCATCCGCTATCTCACGCCAGAGGACTCCGATCATGCTCAGGTGACGACAGCCGCCCGCGATCGCATCCTGCGTCTGGAGCTCGAAAAAAGAGCCCTCGCCGAACGCTTTGCAAAGGCATGTGGCGAGGTGGCCTCCAAGCAGGCGCGAATCGACGAGCTGCTGCACGATGTGAAGGAATGGCTCTGCGAGGATTGCAATACGGTCTATCCAGGGCCGCCGGCGTTGGGCTTCGACTGCCTTGTCTGCCCGAAATGTAATGGCATGACAGGTATTCGCTTAAGGATCGAGCACCGCCGGATAGAGCGGCTCCTTGATGAATGCCGCAGTCATATCAGTGCCGAGAATTTCGGTCTGCTCCAGCGTATTGATGCTGCACTGGGACGCGCCGATCCGCCGGAGAAATCGCCCGTTATTCTTACAGAGTCTCCACGGCTAGATCCCCGCATCCGGCGCCTTCATGACCTGTATGGTCAGCATCCCATCGTCATGGAGGCCGCTCGAGACTGGCAGGAAGCACTCCATGCGATCGCCAAACTGCATCGGACAGTTGCGATCTGGTACACCACCTATCGGTATCTCATCCGCCATGACATGGCGGTGGAGCTGTCCAACATTCTGGCCAGCCATAACCCATTTCAGACGCAGGTATTGCCTGAGTCTCACCCTGAACTGAAAGATGAGGGCGCGAATCCTCTGAGCCTCGCAACGGCCGTGCTTGAGTCAGATGGCCCGGGCCCTCGGCCTGCCGTTCTCGTTCTATTTGCGAATCGCGAGGACATGTATGCGGCGGCGGACCGTCTGCGTAGCCTATGCAAACAGCGAGTGGACAATTGGCCATTGCCTTCCTTTGACGCGAAGGACTGGGCCGAGGCATTTCACAAGCGCTTCCCCTCGGTGCCGATCGAAGATGCGATCAGTTGGTTTGCTCCTGCCTTGATGCGCGGATTCGATGAGCATGCCTGGAGGCAGAGTGCTACGCTTCAAAACTCCGCCAACACTCAGAAGAGTTGATATTCGATGTCAGACTTAAACAAAGCGATGCTCATCGGTCGCCTCGGTCGAGATCCCGAGGGACATGCCATGCCCAGCGGCGACAAGGTCGCCAGCTTCAGCATCGCCACCAGCGAGAAGTGGAAGGACCGGGAAACGCAGGAGCAGAAAGAACGGACCGAGTGGCACAAGATCACAGTCTTCGGTGGTCTCGCCGACGTGTGTCTCAAGTACCTGAAAAAAGGCTCTCAGGTATTCATCGAAGGTTCGCTTCGAACTCGCGAATGGACTGATAAGCAGGGCAACAAACGATACATCACGGAAATCGTCTGCCAGAGCATGCAGATGCTGGGAAGCAAAGGCGATGGCTCAAGCGGCAATCGTCCGCCGCCGCCCAACGAACGGCCAGCCAGTCCCCAGCGGAACCCGTCGCCGTCTCAGGCGGCAGGCAGCTCTGGCGGTGACCGCGATGACGACATTCCCTTCTGAGATAGAGGACGGTACGAATGAGCGAGGATGCAAAACCGTTACAAATCGACAATCTGAAGGTCACCATCCTTCGGGCCACGCGCCCGGGCGATATTGTGTTTTTCAGCATGCCGGAAAGCCATGTCTCTCATCGTGACTATGCCGAGCTTGCTTTACGGCTGAAGGATATTCTGAAAAACCGGAATGTCACGGCCGTGGTACTGCCGGAAACATTGTCCCCGGTGGGGGCGATCACGCCGTTTGAGTTCCCGGATCCCACAGCGCCGGATCCGATCAAGGACCGCGCCGATACCGCCGAGCGAGTCCTGCAGGCGGTGGAGACGTGGCGAGCCGAGCATCAGCCCACTTGCGCGGAAGCGCTGCATCAGGTGGACAGGAATGTTGAAGAAGCGCCTGCCTTGGCTGAAACGCTCTTGAATATCGCCGGATACCATCCGCGTGAGTGACCAGCCTGCCTCTCCCCCCCGGCAGAGTCAGTTGACCCTGAGCAAGCTCACCGTCGAGGTGGAAAACTTCATCGATGACTTGCTCCCGGCCAATACTCCGCAGGCAGATTACGATCGCGCGGTGGGAGAAGTCATTCATACGCTACTGCCCTTCACCATAGACGGGAATTCGCCTTCATGACATCCGAACAGTCTCCAGAATCGATTGAGCTTCTTTGGGTTTGCGCCGCGTGCGGAGACAAGACCGCCGGTCCCTTTCCCCATCCGGCGCGATGCCGAAAGAAAAGCTGCCCGGATTACCGCGTCTACAACACAGCGGATGGCCCCAAGGGATACGGTGGAGTTCTGTTGGCTCTACCGCGCCTTACAGATACGCCGCTCATGGCCGAACTCCGCAAGCCCGCGCCTGATCACCGGTATGAGAACGATCAGCAAATCGTCGAAACCTGGTGCAATCTGGCCGGTCGAGGAATCCAGCTCTCCACGTGGGAGCTGAAGTGGTTCGTGAAGCTGTTCCAAAGCCAGATTGCCAAGCTGACGACGGCTACAGTCGTTTTCGACAATTCGGACTCCTATCACGGCCTAGACAATCACAAGGAAGTGTTTTTTTACGAGCAGGAATTCTATGTCCTATCGAATTTCTCTGCTTTCATCATCGAGTGGAATGGAGAGGTATTCCCAACTTCCGAGCATGCCTACCACTGGAGCAAGTTCCCAAACGATCCACTGAAACGAGCCGCCATCCGTGTTGCGAAGTCAGCCCATGATGCTTTCAAGATGGCCGAGCGCTGGAAACAGTATCGGTGCCCCGATTGGGATTCGATCAAGGTCGATACGATGCGGTCCATCCTTCAAGCAAAAGTCGAACAGCATGAGTACGTTCGCCGCAAGCTGCTTGAGACAGGGAACCGGAGGTTAATCGAGAACTCATGGCGCGATGACTATTGGGGATGGGGGCCGAAGCGGGACGGTCGAAACATGCTCGGAGAACTCTGGATGGAAATCCGGCATCGGTTGCAACTGAAACAGTCATGAACGACTTGGCACGTAACCCATGCAAAGTGCGCTGCACGAAATGCGGACACCACTGGATCGGGCTGTATTTGCCGATACTGATCGACGATGCAGCCAAAATCATGAAAAACCTGACTTGCCCGATGTGCGCAGCCGGGGCCAACAAAATTGTCATTGCCCAATGAAGGGAATAAATAAACAATCCGCAAATCTGCAGATCGATTACGCCATGATTGGCGGCCAGCGCTACTCGGTGAAATTCGCTGGTTACGATCGCGCGACCTACCGCCACTTGGAAGGATGCCTTGCGTTCAGCCCGATGTATCCGGCTGGCGAACCCGGGCAAGCCTGCCAGTGCGGTGCAGCCGAGCGAGCTACGAAGGTCTACACGGTTGAAGTGGCTCCTGCCAATGCGGGCGCGGAGAAGAAGGTATGAGGCTGTTTGGCCTAGCTCTGATGATTCTTGGAGTTTTGGGCCTATTGATCTGGTGGCAGATCTACAAATATAGCGATTGCCGAATGGTTGGCCACAGCAATCTCTATTGCATTTTGGACATTGGACATTGAAAAGGCATGAGCAAACATAACACTATTTTTTTACTCATCGCGGCCCTGATTGTCAGCGGATGCGAGGAAAAATCCGCCGTGCGGACTCCCGTCATCATCCACAAGATAGATGGGTCGGCTATGACTTACCCGCCGGACTGTAAGCCTTCCACGGTCACCACGAACGAGAATGGCACAGGCATGACCATACAGTGCGCAGATGGGAGAACATTCCATTGAACGAAGCTCGTGCCGATCTGATCAACAATGCGCTGGCCGCTGCGCGCACGCTGGTGTCCCATGTCCAAGATAAAAGTCAGCCGTGGGATAGCGAGTCCAATCAGACCTTGCGGGAAATGGGCGATACGATCGCCGTGAACGAGGGTGCGCTGTGGCACCTGTTCGTCTGCATTCAGGCTCTCGATGAGCGCCCCGCCACAGGGCGGGACTCGCAAACGTATTGCACGGGCTGTAATCAACCGCCGGCCAAATGCACCTGTCCGTTGCCGCCGC
>Ga0157374_10001207_pt1 | contig 22110 bp, 13 predicted proteins | sample M25metaG_FD_115308 | JGI IMG/M metagenome (GOLD analysis project Ga0157374, IMG submission 115308) | Miscanthus rhizosphere microbial communities from Kellogg Biological Station, Michigan, USA - M2-5 metaG | ecosystem: Host-associated > Plants > Roots > Rhizosphere > Soil | place: USA: Michigan... | reverse complement strand
CACCACCACCACCACCACCACCACCTCCTCCTCCTCCTCCTCCTCCGAACACTTGGGGAAATCTTGCACGCCTTACTTCGATAATTCGCCTTTCCGGCCGGGTCGGCGGAAAATGCTGCTCAAGATAAACGTCTTCATTATTAAAATACGCCACGGTATATTCGCAATCGATATCCGCATCGACTTCGCTGTATTCCAATTCCACTTCATCGTACGTGTGAATCAAGCTCTCTATATATTCATCGTAAACAACATCGATAAGATGGTCCTCAACATCTAACTCATCGGCGAGGAGCCTATCAATAGACTCTGTCGCGATAGTCTGAGCACTGGAAGAAACGGAGGATGTTTGCGAAGGCTGAATCGAATCGCGAGTAAAGGCGATTCTCCGTACCCCTTTTTCCTTAAATACATGGAACCGGTGACCGATGCCGACATTATTTCCAAACTCATTGGTTTGCATAATGGCGATCTTCGACTTGACTGCTTGGTTCAAGTCACTGTTCACATATATTTTGACGACATAGTGAAAGTTCTTATGTATAGCGATCACTTCTCCGTGGAAATTGTTTTTCCATATTCGCTGTACCTTTCCATTGAGTATCAATGGCTCGGATCTATGTTGCCGCGTTTCCCTTCGCCAATATTCAATGGTCGCTTCGGTAATAATTCTCTCTACATCGAGAACACGACCTGCAGTTTTTAAAAAGTCATCATCGGTTAAAAAATAAAAAGCGGTTTTATACCTAACGATCTGCTGTTCATTAATATCCGTATGCAGATGCACTCGCCGTCCTCGCCGCCCAGCCATGTAGGAGCGATCACTGGTGGTGTTTCGCTCAAGAAATACATAAGTCGGAAAACGAACTTCCATACGAACATTCGGTGCAGGTTTTCCGGCGAGCGACTTTTCTTTTGCGTAAACGTCTTTCCTCTTTTTAATAAGCGCATCTTCTTCGTCCGCAATGGCTGCCGCGCGCGTGGAAAGCGCGTCTTTTCTTTTAATAAGCGCTTCCTCTTCTTTAGCGAGGATCTTCATCTCCTGAAGAACCGCTTTTTTATTTTTTTCTACGACGCGTTCTTCGTAAGCAAGACGCCTTATCGCAACTTTATCGTCACGCGATAACAACATATCGACGATTTCATTCGCTCGATCATCGGAAAGATTTCCGCTTAACGCGTTTATCGCGTCGGAAAAGTCGGCCGCGATTTTCCCGCGGATTCGTTGTCTCGCCACATTTCCAACGCTGGTATTGCAGATAAGGAAATTAATTTCTACCGACTTGAAGTTCGCACCATTCAAGAGCCCTAAATCGCGCAGCATCTTTGCCACCGTCGGCACGCGAAAAGCTGCGCCGAACCGCCGATAAGGATCATTCGGCACTCTGTCGGTCAATACGTAGACTATTAATTGATCATCATGATCGGCAGGCGCTTGCAAATAAGCATTGATCCGCTTGCGGTACGCCGACGGGATAATTACCTCGGGTAACTCGGTTTGCGTAGGAGACAAATTGGTTAGCGGTATAGCAGCGTCTAAGAACTGATCGTTTGCATTGTCGACGCCGCCGTTCAAATAGAGAAAGAATTCCTTGTGCGCCTGTTTGGAAAAAGTGTCGGCAAGCGCGTTCATATTCATCGGAATTCGCCAAAAGTTATTCTCCGCTATTCCGATGTGCTTGTTTAAAGGCTTATCGCCAACCACAACCGATAGGCCAAGTATCAAAATCTTTCCGCTTTTGTCCTTTTTCTCAACCATTCCTCACCTTACATGTAGAACGACTGCGTCACTGACCTTCAGGCCGTAGACGCAATTTTTATACCGCATCGGCGGGGCACGAAATTAATCTGTAAGGGACTGATTCGAATTTATGATTTAGCGATGATTGGTCGGCATGAGCGATAGGCCATCGTGCAAACTTGAAACATTCCTTCCGCATCGAATCGCGGAAATGCAAGGCTCTAAAGCAGAAAGGCTTTAACTCTGGTGCCTCTAGTAGGTTCCAAACCAGTCTAATGGTTGAATTCGCATAGTGGCATCAATATTTTCATCAATACCCTTCTTGTAATTCGGAGGGAAGGAAAGGATCTGCTTTTTGTCTCGCTTATTTACCTGCCGGCACCCATGTCACCGCAATGCCCTCCTCACCAGGTTGCGCTTGGAACTCAGCATCAATACCGACACCGGGAACGCAGGCCAACTCGTCACCGATATAAAGCAGCGGGAGCCGCTCTCGATCCCAGGGCGGAATATCCGTCGCCGGTAAAAGATTTCTCAACGTGCGTCTAGGACGATGCGGGCCAAGACGTAATTTTTCGCCGCCGCTACGCAGCCGTACGTGCACATCATTTTGCAAAAGCACAGATTTTTTTATACCGGTGCCTGACACATCTTGAAACACCATAGTGCCATTTAGCTCAGGAATCAGCCAATGCCATTGACCGTCCCATTTCGATCGCCAATCGGATGAAGGTAATGAGAGTTGCGGGGCCACATAAAGTGCGCCGCGAAAACGACGAAGCTCGATGCCATCGTGCATCACGCAGGCCATGGCATCTTCGCGAGCGGTTACGATCTGCCGCAATATTTCCTGCAACCGATCATGACTCGGCATTTTCAAATGATGTTGCGCAAGAAAATATCGCAACAGGTTTTTAGCTCTCGGTTCATCTAGCGCGGCAAGTGCCGAGATGCTCATTCGCCCCGCTTTAATAGCGCCTATCGCGTCCATAGATGCAAGCGTATCGAGCAATTGCTCCGCTTCTGCGAATTGCGCAGCACAACGATCGAGCACGGAACGATAAGCGGGGAAACGAGCTTCTATACGAGGCATCAGTTCGCTGCGGATATAGTTACGCGTATAACGGGCATCGGTGTTACTTTCGTCTTCGACCCACGTCAATCCCTCAGCACGAGCGAATTCAATCAATGTGGACCGAGGTATATGCAGAAGTGGGCGCAGCAATTGTGGGGATACGGCGTGATATTCGCCTTTAGGTAATATCGATGACTCTCCCATAGCACTTAAACCTTTCACGCCGCCACCGCGCAGAAGGCGAAACAACACCGTTTCCGCTTGATCATCTTGATGATGCGCGAGCACTATGAAATCCACATCGAGTTCGCGGAACACCCGATGACGAGATGTCCGCGCAGCCGCTTCCAATCCCATATCGGTTTGTCGCGGTACATGAACGATGGTTTGCGTAAATGGAATGGCGAGCTCGAGGCAAAGTCCTTCGCAGAACTCCGCCCAGCTCGCCGCATGGGGACTGATTTGGTGATTGACGTGATGGGCCGCCAATCGCAGCGGAAAACGATCGCGTAGCAGATATAGCACGCGCAACAGCACAACCGAATCAAGGCCGCCGGATAATCCTACCGTCAAGCGATCATCGACTTTTACATGACGGCTAAGCACCGCTGCGACATGTTCGAGCAGCGCGACATCCATATTGCTTATCCTTCGATGGATATTTCCTTGAATTTGCCGTATGCCATCAATCGCTGTTGCCGACGTGCGATAAGGTCTTTTATAGGCATTTCCTGCAAGGGTTTCATAGCTTCTTGCAACGCCTTTTTAAGAACACCGGCCATGCCTTGCGGATCGCGGTGGGCTCCACCCAGGGGTTCATGCACGATCTTATCGATCAATCCGAAGCTCTTCAGGCGAACTGCCGTAATGCCTAGCGCTTCCGCGGCTTCTTCCGCATGTTCCGCGCTCTTCCACAAAATAGCCGCGCAGCCTTCGGGCGAGATAACCGAATAGGTAGCGTATTGCAACATCAATGTCGCATCGCCGACCGCGATCGCCAATGCACCGCCGGAGCCGCCCTCGCCGATGACCGTGCAAACGATGGGGATCTTCAGTCCGGCCATCACAAATAGATTGCGCCCAATCGCTTCGGACTGGCCGCGCTCTTCGGCGCCGATGCCCGGATAAGCACCCGGCGTATCAATAAAAGTAAACAGGGGAAGAGAAAACTTTTCGGCCAACTCCATTAACCGCAAGGCTTTGCGGTAGCCTTCGGGCCGCGGCATGCCGAAGTTGCGGTAGGTGCGATCGTTGGTATCGCGTCCCTTTTGGTGGCCAATCACCATAACGCTTTGCCCGCCGAACCGGGCTATACCGCCGACAATCGCCGGATCGTCGGCAAAGCTTCTATCGCCGTGCAGCTCTTCGAAGTCGGTAAAAATAGCTTTAACATAATCTAAGGTATAGGGTCGATGCGGATGCCGCGCCACTTTGGAAATCTGCCAGGGCGTGAGCTTGCTGTAGATCTCCTTGGTCAATACTTGGCTTTTTTTCTGTAATCGGTCGATTTCTTGGGAAATATCGACGGCGGAATCGTCTTGGACGAAGCGCAATTCTTCCACCTTGGATTCAAGGTCGGCGATTGGCTGCTCAAAATCGAGAAAGCTGGTCTTCATCACAATGCCTAGAAATTGGCGAAAGTGCGAATGATACAGGATTTCGCCTTTTTCTCGTTGTCGCCTGCCGGAGCATCAATCAGCACAGTCCTTTGGTTATAATAACGGCCCAAATGTAGGATCAATCCCCATGGGCAATCGACTCAGCAAAATTACCACTCGCACCGGCGACGACGGCAGCACCGGTCTTGGCGACGGTTCGCGCATTCCCAAATATCATGTACGCATAGAGGCAATGGGGGAAATCGATGAACTCAATAGTGCAATCGGCGTCGTCTTGGCCGAGCCGATTGCCGATGCAATTCGCGACATATTGGCCAGCATTCAACATGAGTTATTCGATCTGGGCGGCGAAATATGTATTCCCGGACGAGAGGTATTGGATGAGAGCCATCTTGTCCGGCTAGAAGAACTAGTAGCCAAGTTCACCAACACCTTACCGCCGTTGAAAGAATTCATTCTGCCTGGCGGCTGTCGTGCGGCGGCGCTGCTTCATGTGACTCGGGCGACGTGCCGGCGCGTCGAACGGCGGCTGGTCGCCCTTGATGCAGTGGAAAAAATCAATCCAATTTCCCGAAAATATCTCAACCGCTTATCGGACCTATTGTTTCAACTGAGCCGCATCGTCAATCGGGACGCGGGTGTATCCGACATTTATTGGCACCACGAACGGAAGCCTGGGTAATGCGTTTTTGTTAGCCAATCTCCGATTATCATAATCCCGGCCCCCTCTTGGGAGATCTAGGAGCAACAGCAGGCGTTGCTTGATCGCTTTGGGACTTAACAGCAAAGTCAGGCGCTAATTTTTTGTCTGTAACCTTGCGTCCGTCTAGTTCTATTAAGCTTGGCAGCCGTGAAGCAATCACGTGTAAATCATCCTCGCTAAGAGGTTTCTTCGGGCGAGGGTCTTCAAGAGCTTCGTAAAAATCTTGCACCCTGGGAACACGATTACCTCTTAGGTTCAATTTCTGTAGAGTCGGGTGCTCTAACCGTGACCCGAAGCGATTATCGCCAGCGATGTCTGCCGTAATATTGTTGTTTGATGCATCGAAGTGTTCCAAGCGAGGCAAGCTATACGTCAATGGCCACGTCTCTGCAATTAAGTAACGGGCTTGGTTGGTATTCAAACCTGTATTGCTTACCATAAGGTGAGTTAAACCTTCTAAAGCAGCCAAATTTCGCTCCGGTCTAACCGGAAAACCGAAATTCGCGCTCGTGTCATATTGTAGATAGTCAAAAAGGTTCGGATTGTTATTAACATCTAACCGACGCAAATTATGTAGTTCCTGGATTATTCGCATTGATGCAGGACGCAACCCATTTCCCCTAAACTCCAAGACTTCTAAAGAATCTTTACTGCTTGTTGCAAGTGCAGCTAGCAATTCGTTACACAATACATGGTGTCCGCCACCATTAATGTAATTTAAACAGATCTTCTTTAATTGTTTTGCGTTATCCGCAAAATTTTGGAATAAGCCTGGGGTATTGGCTGTTATACCTAGGGTCTCCACTGTTAGCGAAATGCCACTTGCATCCAGCGTGGTTAGATGGCCGAACTTTGCCATATGTTCGAATGCGGTGGCATCCAATCCTTTATTGTGCGCGACGTTAAGAAACGTAACAGGTAGCTCTTTTAGCAATTCTAAATCGGCGGACTTCAGATCAGTATTACTTAAATCCAAACGAACATCTTTTAACGGCATTGAAGATTCCTTATGTTTATCATGGAATTCTTTCAACTTTTCTAGCAACGGTCTTATCGGTTGTTTGATGCCACTGGCTCGAATTGCCAGCGTTTTTCGCGGTTCGCTTAATATAATGTCTAGACTGGTTTCCGATCTTTTTTCGACGTCTGGTATCGTCTCCTTGTGTTCATGTATCGCCGCGATATCTAAGGCTACGTGCGGCTTACCTGTTGTTGCCTTCGTTGCCCGTTCTCGGTGCATTGCCGATGTAAAGGTTTTATTCCTCGTCGTTGCTGCTGTCACAAGATCATCATTGGTCTGGGCAAGACTAGCCTCAATAACGGGAGCTTCCTCAATGGCCTTTATCTCTTCAGAAACTGGTGCGCTTGTTACTAAATCGCACCAAGCGCGGCTGACTTGCTTCATTACACCGCGAATTTCCAAAGCAACTGCCGTCGACTCATCTTCTGTCACCGCAGCAACAATTTGCATTCCCGTTTCCACTGCCAGCGGCTTACCTTCTTCACGGGGAAATGCAGGCTGCGTATGCTCTGCTTCTTGTTTGGGTGGTGGAAATGCTCGTTCTAACATTTGCCTGAATATTGGCTCCTGCAAGTTAACTCGCGAAACAGACCTTCCAATACTGCTTGCATCCATTTCTAGCGATACTGAATTTGACAATGTGTGAATGGTATTAAACGTGTTACGAGCAACTCTAAAAATTTCTCGAAACGCTGCGTCTGCGCTCTTTTGTTCGTCATGAGAATTGGTAGGAAGGCTACTCCACGACCTTACGCTTTCGCCAAGTTTTTCTAGCATCTTCATTTCAACATGAAGTAGTGCTGCGAACAGCCGAGTAGCATCTAGCTCGCGATGGTTATAAAGTTTACGGCCGTAAACCATAGGCTCCGCGTTATTAACGGATAGCTGCAGACGACTCTTGAGATTCCCAACGCTATTTATAAGATCATTACAATGGCTGCGCAAAGAAGTTAGGCCAGGATAATTGGCCTGCCAAAACTGTGTAGAAACTACTTGCGTATCTGCGGGAAACGTTTCTGCGGGGTGAAGATCTGTTGCGACTTTCTCACAATGTTGTTCGATTTTTGTAATTACATTCGTCGCTTCTTTAATTTGCACTTCCGCCTGTCTAGCCAAATTGCCCCATTGTTCAACCTTTTTCGCGCCAGCTACCGGATCATCCTGCCAATCAATTTCTCTAGCTATGTCGGCAAATTTGTACTCTTCCCAGTTCATAAAAAACTCCTTTATTTTTAGCCTTTAGAGATTGAACCAGCAGTTGTCGCCTGAGATCAACGCATGCAAGCGTTTACGAAACAAATGTCATTAATTCTAAGCATTAAAGCATTTCATATGATCATGCGAAAATGCGGGGGTTACTGTGAATATGGTCACAACAACGTATTTAGAATTATGCACAACCGCTTCTAGGTGCAAATTGAATAGAGAAGTCAGGATAAATACCGAGACTAGGCTTGGTGGCCCAAAACATTTCAAATAAAAAGTAAGTATGAATGGCTCACACACTAATTTTATGAGAATGCGGCTCAATGAACGGACATGGTTTTGCAATACCGTATCCTTGAGCGAAATCAACACCGATACGCCGTAATTCCTGCAAAATTTTCTCGTTCTCGACGAACTCGGCAATAGTTTGAAGTCCGATCACGTGCCCGATGCGATTGATCGCTTCGACCATTGCGCAATCAATGGAATCATTAGCCATATTCTTCACAAAACTGCCATCGATTTTCAGAAAATCGACGGGAAGATGTTTCAGATAAGTGAACGAGGACATGCCGCTACCGAAATCATCGAGCGCAAATCGGCAACCGATAGCCTTTAGATCTTGAACCAACGTAGCCGCTTTAGTCATATTGGCAATGGCCGACGTCTCCGTTATCTCGAAGCAAATGACATTGGCCGGCACTTGATACAAGCTGAATTGCTCGCGGATAAACGTGAATATGCTGCTATCTCCGACAGATGCGCCGGACAGATTGATGGCGCACAACCGAAGCGCCTTCAGGGTTTCGGGAGATTTAGCAAAATGCGCGAACGTCGTCTTGATTACCCATCGATCCAACGACGGCATTAAGTTATAGCGCTCCGCAGCCGGAATAAAATTCATGGGTGGAACCAATTGCCCCTGTTCATCGAGCATGCGAATCAGGAGTTCATAGTGTTCCCCCTTCTCGTCGTCGTCATTCAACGGCGCGATCCGTTGCATGTAAAGCACGAAACGATTGTCATCCAATGCCTTCTGAATGCGTCCGATCCACTGCATTTCACCACGCCGCTGCGCTAGCTGTTTGTCCTCCGAATGGTAAGCGTGAACTCGGTTACGTCCGCCGTCTTTCGCGACATAACAAGCGGCATCGGCGAAACTCAGCACATCCGACAGTGATAAGCCATCATCGCCAAAGCTGACCAATCCAATACTCACTGATAACGAAAATGTTTCTCGCTGCCAAGTAAAGCGAAAGTCGGCGATGGTTTTCCGCAAGGACTCGGCCACCTGTATCGCCGAATCGAGGGGGCATCCTTCTAAAAGAATACCGAATTCGTCCCCACCCAATCGGGCCAACGTGTCACTTTGCCGGAGCTTGCTTTGCAGCAGCGAAGCAACTTGGCAAAGCATTTCATCTCCCGCTCCATGCCCGCAGGTGTCATTAATGATTTTGAATTGATCAAGATCAAGATAAAGCACCGTGTGCCGCCGATTCTGATTTTTTGCATTTTGCAATGCCATTTCAAGTCGATGCTCGAATTCGCCGCGATTGACAAGGCCGGTAAGCGGATCATGAGCTGCCTGGTGCGACATTTTCAACTGCTCTTCTTTTTGTTTTTCCGTTGCTGCGCGAATGTTGTCGCTAAGAAATTCGAATTCGTAGATGCCTTTATATTCCGGCGTCTTGTTGCTTTGAATCGAGGTAATGACTGCCTTGATGGGATCTTGAACGGCGCGCTTTAGATAAAAAACTAAGAGCAAACAAACAATCACTAGTAGTGCCGCAGTAATAGCATAAGTATGCTGCACCTCGCTAATCAGTCCATCGTAAGTCTTGCCATCTTGTAAAAGAAAGATATGCCATTTCCAAAGTTCGAACTCAGCGGTGCGGAGATAGTGAGGTCTTTTAGCAAGATTCAGAATCGATACGTTGCCGGCACTTTTTTTAGCCGCCTCAATAGCCGCTACTTGATCGGGCGGGATGCCGGTATTCAATATAAGCCTATTACCTTCGTCCGCATAAACCAGCACTTGAAGATAGTTGTTCTGTTGGGCATAGCTTTCAATTGCGCCCAGCACTTTTCCCTTTGTTACTCGTATCGCCACTTCATTGCTTGATTTGCCGGCGGTCATGAGACCTTGCAAGGCATTGTCGCAGATGGTGTAAACCTCACTGGAATAGCGCAGTAGATCTTCTCTGATACGATCGTCGGCAAAATTCGAAATGGAGCGGAGAACCAACAAATTCACCGCCATGCCGAGCATAATCATCAATACGACAATCGGAGCGACGATCCTGAACTCCAGGCTCCGCAAGACCTTATATGATGGATTTTTCATCTCCATAGCGGTTTGGCGGTGGCGAATTCCGGCGGAGCGACGATTTCCTTACGTCCGTTTTGCCACTGAATGGTCGTCGTGAAATGATGCGTCTGCCGCCCGGCTCGATCTACACCGTATCGGCCCATAACCGTCATCGTATCAAGCACCGAGAGCACTTCTTTTATTTTTTCGCGGTCCATGCTGCGGGTCTTTTTCACCGCCGCTTCCAAAAGTTGGCCTGCGGCATAGGTTCCAGCGGCGTGGTAAGACGGCATGACCTTGTAGTTTTGCATGAATGACTCCGCAAACTCCTTAGCACCGGCAAAAGAATAAATCGGCTCCCACTGGGAAGAAGAAAACACATAATCAGCATCGCTTCCCAACACATCACGAAAACGGGTCACTGCAGGCCCTACGGTCGCATAATAAATCTTCGGGAGCCAATTGACCTCCTTCAGCGCCAGCCGCACATTGATCGATTCGTCCAAATGCCCGAATACCATCAATACTTGCGCACCCGATGCCTTAACTCTTAACACTGGTTGCGTCAGCGACTTAGTGCCTTTTTTAAATTCTTCGGAAAAAACCACTTTCATTTCGAAACGCTTGATCCATTCCTTCGCGCCGGCCGCAAGGTCACGCGAAAAAAGATCGTCGGCGCCCAGCATAGCGATATCGTTGAATCCTTCACCGGCCAGCATTTCCAAAAAGCCGGTGACATATTTACCCGTAGGAACATAAATGCCGAACAAATACTTATAACCTTGTTGCCACAATGCATCTGCCGCAGCGCCGGCCGCCAACAACGGATAATGATTTCGCTCCGTTATCGGCACAACGGCCTCTGTTATTTCACTGGAATAAGGACCGAAAACGAAATCGACGTTTTCCTCTTCAATGAGCCGCTTATATATTTCCGCCGCTATTGCTGGATCGCCCTTGTCGTCATAAATCGAAACATGCACCTGCTTGCCAAGCAGCCCACCTTTTTGGTTAATGTCCGCCTCCCATAATCGGTACGCCTTCATACTCATATCCGACATTTCAGCGTACTTACCGGTCAAGCCGAGCGATACCCCGATATTGATCGGTTCAGCCGAAAAAACGGGGGCAACCCAAAAAAGAGAAAGCAACGGCAATAAAACAGAAATCAGACTATGGCGCATCGTAAGCATATCCAACCTATGTAAATGAATACCTGCCTGTCTCGTCTCCAGTGCACTCAACCAGCGGAAACCCCAGCGCTTTAAATCGAAAAGCTCGCCGTATTCTTCCATTGGAAAAGTATTATCTATGTAACAACAATATTTTGCTTAAGGAAAAGAGGGACGTTTCCCATTTTTTCCGTATAAGAACAATAAATTGCTCTGCGCGATTACCGCAGCTAAGTAGGTTTCGATCGGGTCAGCGAATACTCGTGAAGGAAATCGTCACGGATAAAACTTTTATGCACCGCGCCATAGCGCCTCACCGTAGAGCGCTTTTATAGGCGCTCTACGGTGTGAAATCTAAAGGAAATACTACACACCGATTTTCTGGCCCTCAATAGCCTCGATAGTGGTGCATAGGACAATAATGTTTAAAAGTGCTTTGTACTACCGCTGCGCTACGCAAATTATGTCGATGCAACCGATGACTTTACGCCGACATTTGGCTCAAGCCATGGGATCAAAAGCCTTCATTCCTCAATCAGGTAATCGATTACGCCGATACATTGAGTCAATGAGACAACATCCGCTCACGAGCTGAAAGCCATTCCGGTAAGTAGGCTTAACTGCGACGAAAAAAAAGGCCGCTAATGCGGCCCTATCTATATCGATAATGATTGGGAAAAATCAGCTTGGTAATTTTTAATGAACCGAGGCTATATCCGGATGATTACGGGAAGGTCAAACGACGTAGGCAAACACGCCAAGGGCGCAGCCCACCAATGCAGCGCCTCCTGCACCGTATAACAACCAACGTTTATTGGTAAGGGCAGTTACCGACGCAAGCGCAATCGCTATTTGTAAAAACGTCATCGATACGGCTAATTTCTCATGGGGATGCAGCGCGTGCTCGGAGCGACTATTGGCTTCCAACGATTCTTTTTCGAATGCTTCTGCCTTAGCTTTAATCTCGTCCTTTTCTTTTGCATACCGCTCGGCTTCCTTTTTATAGAAAGCCAATTTTTCCGGGTCAGTAACAAGAGAACCGGCAAATTTCGCGAGACTTTCTTTCTGGCTCTTGGCCTGATAGAAATTCCACTGATCCGAGGCTTCCGCTTTCTTCAATACCGCGTTGTTCTTGTGGTAAAGCGCCTCGTTTTGCGTATGCCCGCCGAGAAAACTCACTACTGCACCGACGGTCGCCAATATGGCCGTAAAAATAGCAATACGCTGAGCCAGACCATCGCCATGTTGAACCCTGTGCTCAAGCTCATGCTCATGGGCACCATGCACATGAAGATGTTGTCCTGACATCGTTATTTCCTAATAGTAATTTTTAAGGGTCAGTCTAGAGCGTATTACTCGTCCCCTAGCACCAAGCGGCGCTTCTGAACCGCATCCGCCAGCAGGCGCAGCAATTTTTCGCTCGCTTCCCAACCCAGGCAGGCGTCGGTAATGCTCTGGCCGTAGGTCAATTCCTTTCCGGCAACCAAATCTTGCCGCCCCGGCTGGAGATGACTCTCCACCATGACGCCGAAAATGCGGCTCTCGCCGCCAGCCAGTTGACCGGCGATGTCTTCCGCCACATTCATTTGCCGTTCGTAATTCTTACTGCTGTTCGCATGGCTAAAATCGACCATTAGATTGGCAGCCAATCCTGCAGCGGCAAGTTCCTTGGACGCTGCATCGACGCTAGCCGCGTCATAATTGGTTTGTTTACCGCCGCGCAGAATAATGTGGCAATCCTCATTACCGTAGGTCGAGACGATTGCCGAGTGGCCGCCCTTCGTGACGGAAATGAAGTGGTGCGGTTGTTGCGAAGTTCTGATCGCATCGACGGCGATCTTAATATTGCCGTCGGTGCCGTTCTTGAATCCGACAGGACAGGACAAGCCGGATGCCAGTTCGCGGTGGATTTGGCTTTCCGTGGTACGCGCACCGATGGCACCCCAGCTAATGAGGTCGGCTACGTATTGCGGCGTAATCACGTCCAAAAACTCGGTACCGGCCGGCAACCCCAGTTCGTTGATTTCCAATAACAGGCGACGAGCAATCCGTAAGCCTTGATTGATTTGGAAACTGCCATCCAGCATCGGGTCGTTGATCAACCCTTTCCAGCCAACCGTCGTACGCGGTTTTTCGAAATAAACCCGCATGACGATAACCAAGTCGTTGGCCAATTCCTCTTTCAAGGGTACCAACCGCCGCGCGTATTCCATGGCGGCTTGGGGGTCATGAATAGAACAGGGACCGATAACGACCATCAATCGGTCATCGGCACCATGCAGTAAGCGATGGATATCGCGCCGTGTGGCATAAGTCGTCTCCGCAACAGCGGGAGTTATGCCGTATTCGCGCAATACGTGGGAAGGAGGAACGAGTTCCTTGATCTCCTTGATGCGAAGATCGTCGGTGTTATGAGCTATGTTTAATGGTGTATTCATCGTGCGGTGCATTATAAATAAGCAAAAATTAATTGTCTTTATCCAATTGGCAGGCTCTATGCCGCCAACGCCGTCTTCTCTTGATCTTTCTTAACCGAACCACAGCCTTGGTGCATTACTTTCTAAATAATCGCCCTAACGCGCTACCAGCGGCTTCCAGCCCCTTCTGCCCTACACTTTCCACACCACCGGCAACGCCTTTCAAACTGACCCCTAAACCCTCCGCCATAGAAGAGGCGATGCGGGTGGCAATATCTTCATTGAGCGAGAACTTCGGATCATTGAGATCGCCCTTCAATAAAAATCGAACCGCGATTTGATCATTTTTATCCTTCAGAAATCCTATGATCGCTTGCCGCGGCACTCCCATGAAAGTGCTCCATCCTCTATCGGCCGATGTCAGTTCCAGCCCGGACAATGTCATTACGCCGGGCGCTTCGAGACGATTACGGTGCACATTCGATTTCAAATCGAGATCCAGCGTCCCCTTGCGTACTCCCGTTTCGGAAGCCTTAATCAGATAAGGCTGCAATGTGACTAAATCAACCCCATGCAACTTCGTCGTTACCGATGAATTCCGATCGGCCATTTCAGCCCAGCCGGCAATCGACACATTTCCGTCTCGATGCACTCCCTTAAGCACGCCGTCGAGCTGAAACGGCGTATGGCCGGTTAGCGCGGGCAACCGCAATTCATCTACCTGGGCTTGCATTTGTTCAAGCCGAAGTCTCAACGCGGGCTGCCGGATCGTCGCATCGAAAAATTCCAGCACGCCATCCTGCAATTTAATTCCGCCGATAAAAACGGCGAGGGAACCAAAAGCGCCCTCCTCGTTTTTTTTCGCCGGTCGATCAATCAAACCAGGCAAAACCCTTACTCGCCCATCTTTCGCCCGAAGCACCGAAAGATAAGGCTTTTCGATGCGGATGCTTTGCACTCGATATTGCGAAGACAGCAAGCTTCGCAAATCGGGAATCACCACGATGCGCTCGGCCCGCAATACATCGGTGGCCGGCCAACCCTTCGGCGCGTGAACGCGCAAACCGATTATTTCAACGCCGGACCAATTAAAACCGATTGTTTGCACCTCGCTATCGGGGCCCAGCGCATCTACGATCTGCTTGCGCAAGATATTTTTAGCCGCCTGAAAGCCGACAATTCCCAGTACAACCAATAGAGCGGCAACGATTCCCGCAATCGATAGCCAGCGTTTTGTTTTTTTGTTAAAGCTCATTTTCGATCGACAACAATATCGGGCGGCTAATTGAAACAGGACTTACACAAAGCTGTTCCGGCAAAGCGATACAACGCTGCTGCACGCGTAAGTTCTATGAAAGTTAAACCGCCTCGATAGGTAACATACTTCGTAGGGTTTAAAACTAAGCCGTTCCGCCGACCGTCAATCCATCAACCCGCAAGGTAGGTTGCCCTACTCCGACCGGAACACTTTGCCCTTCCTTGCCACAAGTACCGATACCGGAATCCAACTTCATATCGTTGCCGATCATCGATACTCGAGTCAGTACATCGGGGCCATTGCCGATCAATGTGGCGCCTTTTACCGGGTAAGTAATTTTGCCTTTCTCGATCATGTACGCTTCGGCTGCGGAAAAAACGAATTTTCCGCTGGTAATATCCACTTGCCCGCCGCCGAAGTTAGCGGCATACAACCCGTGGTCCACCGAGGCAATGATTTCCGCAGGATCTTTGTCGCCGCCATACATGTAAGTGTTGGTCATGCGAGGCAACGGAATATGTGCAAAGGATTCGCGCCGCCCATTACCGGTGACCGGCACACCCATGAGCCTAGCGTTGAGGCTGTCATGAATATATCCGCGCAAAATGCCGTCCTCGATCAATACGGTTTTTTGCGTCGCGTTGCCCTCATCATCGATATTGAGCGACCCGCGGCGTTGCTGGATGGTGCCATCGTCTACAACGGTAACGCCCGGCGCGCCGACGCGCTCACCGATACGGCCGGCAAACGCGGAACTGCCTTTGCGATTGAAGTCGCCTTCCAAACCGTGGCCAATGGCTTCGTGCAATAGGATTCCGGGCCATCCCGAACCAAGGACAACCGTCATCGCGCCGGCCGGTGCCGGCTTCGCATCGAGATTAGTGAGGGCTTGATGAACCGCTTGTTGAGCGTATGTAGCCAACATCGCGTCCGTAAAATAAGCGTAATCGAAACGGCCACCGCCACCTGCATAGCCCTGTTCGCGACGGCCATTGGTTTCGGCGATAACTTGAATATTGAGGCGCACTAGTGGGCGCACATCCGCCGCCATGAGACCGTCGTTACGCGCCACGAGATCGACTTCGTATTCTGCAGCTAAGCTTGCCATCACTTGAGTAATCCGTGGATCGAGCGCACGCGCTTTCTGTTCGAGGTTTTCCAGCAAGCGGATTTTTTCCGCATCGGGAAGGCTAGCGATGGGATCGATGGGAAGGTAGAGGTTATGGCCGCCGCTCTTACGCAACGCGGGCACCGTCATATTGGCGCCGGCCAAAGCAATGGCTCGAGTGGCTTGCGCGGCTGACTCCAGCGCGGCGAGGTTGATATCGTCCGAGTAGGCAAAGGCGGTTTTCTCTCCGCTGATTGCCCGCACGCCGACGCCTTGGTCAATGCTAAAGCTACCCGATTTCACTTGCCCTTCTTCTAAGCTCCAGTCTTCGCTGCGACTGTATTGAAAATACAAATCCGCATAATCAACCTGATGAGTCATGATTTGCCGGAAAACACGATCGATAGCGTTTTGATCCAGGGAATACGGCGCCAACAACGTTTGTTGGGCAGTGGAAAGAAGCGTTTCGGTAGTCATGGAAGTTCCAATGATTAAGAGGCGCACGCAAACAAATAAAGCGTTACGAGCCCGCAGAGTCGGGGGGTGCTAAACGAGAGTAAATATCAATCTAAGCTCTCCGTAGGACAGCCACATAATAACCGAGATAGACGACACACCCCCATAAATAAAACCATCGAATGTCATCGATAAAATCAATTAAACCGCCGCTACCATTCGCCATGCACGAGCGGCACTATTCTCAGTGCTTCGGCTTAAGGTCGCAAATCGTGGCACTCGACAACAACTCGCTAATTAGCGGCCCTGCGATTATCACCCATTTGTATAGGCGGAAGCTATTCCGTCACGAGCGGCAAGCTCGTCGAGTTTATTCAGTTCACTAAATTCGCAAACTGTTGCCTCAAAAAAACATTCTGAAAAATTTACGACATCTAGTCGTAAGACTTGCAATCGGTTCGTTGCAAAAGAACTTAAGGCATCACTTAAGTTTTTATTTATAAAAAACATTCTTCTCTGGCATACGCCTTGCAGAACTTTGTATGCATAGACCATGACAGCCAAAGGAGAGCAACATGCCGGAAAAAAGAACCGTTGAACGCGCTTCCGAAGATAAACGCAAAGGCAAAGCAGCTTCTACGCAGGCGGGTGAGTTCGTCCGAGAGGAAATGCACCACATCAGGCAAGGCAAACATGGCGCTCGATCGGCAAAACAAGCCATTGCCATTGGTTTATCTAAAGCCCGCAAGGCTGGCGTAAAACTCCCAGGGGCGAAAAAAAAGGCCGCTTCCGAGAGTGCGCTTTCAAAGGCGGGCAGTAGTGCTTCTAAAAAAACATCGAGTCATAGCGTCTCTCGCAAAAGATCAACTGCCACAACTGCCGCATTGAAACGAGAAGGCCATAGTGCCGCGTCAAAGAAAGCCCTATCGAGGCAGGGTCATGCAGCCGCACAGAAACGAACCGCAGCCGACCGATCAGCAGCGGCCCACAAAGCGGCTCGAACAAAAGGCGCCGCAGCCCGATCTGCCGCCGCCCGTAAGGCAGCTAAAACAAGAGCGCAAAAACGTACACACCATTAACTATGCCTAACAATTCCAAACGCGCGGGAACCAATACTTCATCGGCGGAAAAGACAAAACGCTGGTCTCAAAAGGTGACCGAGACAAGCGACGCGTTAGATTTGCAAAAAGGCGTATTCACGTGGAAAGATCCAAAGGCGATTGCTCGTTCGCTTAAACGCTCCGCAGAGGCCAGCCATCGGCGAAAGAGCGATCCCTTCCGATCTGCCATGTCGATGGTGACGTTTTACGTCAATCGGGCGGGAAAACACCTTCCGAAAAAAGACTTATCGGTTCTGGAAGATGCTAAAAATGAATTAAGGAAAATTTATCATCGCAAACCTAAAGAGAAACCATAAATTTATGGCAAAGCCGCTTTGGTTTCTCTCAATCGTAGGTAGGCAAATTGCCTGTAACGATGCATGTGACGAGAGAGGCAAATATGTTAACGGAATCTCACACCAACTATCGGCCCGGCAAGGATGGATATATTTCTGAGTTCACCCTTTTCATTAACGAACTTCTCGCGGAACACCCGGAGATCGTCGAAGATCAATGTCTTGGATGGAGAATGTACTGGGACCGCCAAGCCGACCTCGATGAAATGAGAAGGACCGGCGAAGAAAACCTGCTTGAGGAAGAACACCCGATCGTCAACGTCAAATGAGCGGCTTGGTGGCGCTGAATGAGATCGCGGTCGCATGACGACGCTATCAAAACGGCTCTAGTTATTAATAATGATATGCGCGATAAGGTCCCTACTATCGAAATACTCTAAACGCATACTCCGAAGCAGAGCTGTGAAGCATTGCAAAATGTCCTAACAGGCGTCCGACACTTCCTTCGTAAACTAACAAACTCGGACTCGCAATCCTCTTTACATTCTCGATCGGCAGTTTTTTTGAATCAGATAGCGTTCTTCGTTAAATGAATAAGAGCGAAGCACTAGTCGCTACGGACTCATTTTTCGCTTAAGAACATGTCTCCCTTTTAGTACTTCCCCCAACTTCAAAAAACATCCACATCGCTAATTCCATTTAGAAAATAACTTTGTCTTAATCGATAAAAAAATCAAAACTGCACTATAGCGAGGGGGCAGATATTGCAAATTTGCCAGGCAGCCCCCAAGCAAACAAAAAAATGCAATAACAATCAATAGCCTAACATTCATCAATCATGGTGCACATCGTGCTATGTAACCTGTAAGTACTTAATTGAAAAAAGAGTGGCCATCCTCTGTTTTTGCAAGATGGTCAAAGGATATTTAGATAAAACCAACATGAGCGATACCGCGCAACTAAGAAACAAATTTGCACTACCCGATATCCCCGCAAGCATCACGCGTCAAGCCATCAATATTGGGAGAAAAAATAAAAGGGACCGCCAATGACGCTATCTCGTCGTCCTGCGTCCCTGATCGCCGAAGAATTAGAAGATCGGATTTTATATTCTGCGGATTTAAATCCATTAGGCGTTGAAACCACCTACATCCCGTCGACCACCAATGTAACGCCGACGTATGCGCAAACCAGCACAGCGCCGTCTGCCGGGTCATCAATCTTGCAACAGCCTGAGATTCAACAGCGGCACGAAGTCGTTTTTATCGATAGCGGCGTCACGGGTTATCAGGACCTTGCCAAGAAGATTTCATCGGATAGTTCGCCTACTCGAATGGTGGAAGTGATTATCATCAATACGGACAAAGACGGCATAACGCAAATTACCGACGCATTACAAAATTATAAAAATCTCGATGCGGTTCATATCATCTCCCATGGCGATCCAGGAGAAATGCAAATTGGCAACACATGTCTCAACAACGATAGCCTGCTCACAAGTGCGGTGGCGATTTCAAAATGGGGAGCGGCTTTAGCCGAAAGTGGAGATCTGTTGTTATATGGCTGCGATTTAGCCGCCAACCAAGCCGGTATTAATTTCGTTAATCAACTTGGACAATTGACCGGCGCCGACATCAACGCGAGCACCGACTTAACGGGCGCTAAGAACTTAGGCGGGAATTGGTCCTTAGAGTATGCGACCGGGCATATCGATAGCAGCATTGCGCTTACTGAATACGAACAGGCTCAATTCAGCGGTGTACTAGCTACCTACACCGTCACTAATACGAATGATTCCGGTGCGGGATCTTTTCGTCAGGCGATTGCCGATGCAAACTCTAACAGTGGTACAGATACCATTGCATTTAATATCGGAAGCGGTCTTGTCACTATTTCCCCTACTAGTGCGCTGCCAAACATTACCGGCACAATTATTATCGATGGAACCACCCAGCCGGGTTTTGCCTCAGCGCCGATTGTCCAACTTAGTGGCGGCTCTGCCGGTAACACCGAAGGCTTGCATTTAACCTCAGGCGCTTCAGGCAGTACCATTAAGGGGCTAATCATTAATGGCTTCAATAACTCGGGTATCCAACTTGATGGAGCCAGTAACGTTACTATTCAAGGCAACTACATCGGTACCAACGCAGCGGGCACTGCCGCTTCGGCGAATGGCGCCGATGGCATTCGGCTTACCAATAGTGCTAACAATAACACCATCGGAGGCACAACAGCAGCCTTGCGCAATATCATTTCTGGCAATGTCAATCAGGGTATTAGAGTCGATAGCGGCAGTATTGGCAACGTAATACAAGGCAACTACATCGGTGTCGATGCGACCGGCACGGCAGACATAGGAAATGCTTGGAATGGTATTAGTGTTACTACTAGTGGCAATACCATTGGCGGCTCCGCTTCGGGGGCGGGTAATGTGATCTCCGGCAACAACAATAGTGGCCTCGTATTCGATGGCAGCACTAACAACATAGTGTACGGCAACTATATCGGCACTAATGCCACCGGTACCGCCGCTATAGCCAATTCGCAAACAGGGATACGAATAGTCAACTCCAGTAACAACAATACAATCGGTGGCTCAAGTACTGGTCAAGGCAATGTCATTTCCGGTAACACTGATCACGGGATTTACATCAACAGCAGTAGTACCAGCAATGTGATACTAGGCAACTACATCGGCACCAATGCCGCCGGTACCGGGGCAGTGGGCAATGTGCAGTCTGGCATCTATCTGAATAGCAATGGCAATACCATTGGTGGAAGTAGCGCTGGTGAGGGCAATGTTCTTTCCGGCAACGGCGAACGTGGCATGGAACTTGATAACGCCGGTAGCAATATCGTCTTGGGTAATCTTGTCGGTTTAAATGCAGCGGGTACCGCCGCGCTAACTAACGGGTGGACCGGCATCGATATTAATAACAGCAGCAGCAGCAGCAACATCATTGGTGGCACCACCGCGGGTGCGGGCAATACGATCGTTTCCGCTGCGGGGCAGTACGGCATGAGAATTGATACTGGTGCTGGTAACACCGTGCAAGGCAATCGCTTCGGCACTAATCTAGCTGGCACTAGTACGCTGGGTATGGGTGATGAAGGAATTTATATCACCAACAGTGCCAACAACACCATCGGAGGTAGCGCGGCTGGTGCTGGGAATATCATTGCCGGAGCTACCAAAAATGGGATACGAATTAACAGTAGTAGTGGCACCACTATCCAGGGCAATTACATCGGCACCAATTCTTCAGGCGCATCGTTAGGTAATACTCAGAACGGCATTTATCTGGATAACACTACCACCAGCACGCTGATAGGCGGCACTAGCGCAGGTGCAGGTAACGTCATCGCCTTTAACACTCTCAGTGGAATTGCCACTGCGGCTTCTACCACCGTCTCGCAGAACCGATTTCTAGGCAATTCGATTTACTCCAATACACAATGCGGCATCGATCTTGGCAACAATGGAGTTACAGCCAATGATGCAGGTGATAGCGATACCGGCGCCAATGGATTACAGAATTTCCCCGTCATCAGCAGCGCTTATTCAAATGCAATAAGTACGCTCGTAAGCGGCACGTTGAATAGCAGTGCGTCAACCACTTACCGCCTCGAATTTTTCGCGAGCACGGCGAGAGATGGGACCAATTACGGTGAAGGGCAAACATATTTGGGATACGTTGACGTCATCACCGATGGTAGCGGTAATGCTTCGTTTTCCGTGACAGTATCAGGACTATCAGCGGATGGGCAATGGATCAGCGCAACGGCAACGAATTCAACAACAAACAGTACATCTGAATTTGCGCTGTCCGTTCAGGCCACCAACACGAACGATCCGCCATCCGGCACAAACAACACAGTGACGACCTTGGAAGACACTGGGTATACATTCAGTGCAAGTGACTTTGGCTTTAGTGATAGCCTGGATTCGCCAGCCAATAGTTTATATAGAGTTTGGATCACTACACTGCCTGGACAGGGCTCCTTGTTGTACAACGGTGCGACATTTGCAGCAGGCAATTATGTTGGTGTGGGCGATATCGCACTTGGAAAACTCACCTACATGCCCGCAGCCAATGGAAGCGGTACAGGATATGCAAGCTTCACGTTCCAAGTCCAGGACGATGGCGGTACCGCGAATGGTGGTGTAGATCTCGATGCCAGCGCCAATACGATGACGGTCAATGTCACCTCGGTAAACGATGCACCAGCGGGTACGAATAACACCGTGACGACCTTGGAAGACACTGGGTATACATTCAGTGCAAGTGACTTTGGCTTTAGCGATGCGGCGGATTCGAATAACTTCTTATCGGTGAAGATTGCTACCGTTCCAGGTACCGGCTCGTTAACGAATAACGGTGTGACGGTCAATGCCGGCGACTTCGTGACGAAGACGGATATCGATTTAGGACTTCTCGTATTTACACCCGCCGCCAACTCGAATGGCGCGGGTAATGCAAGCTTTACTTTCCAAGTGAAAGACGATGGCGGTACCGCGAATAGCGGTGTTGACCTCGACGCCAGCGCCAATACGATGACGGTGAATGTCACCTCGGTAAACGATGCGCCGGCGGGTACGAACAACACCGTCACGACTTTGGAAGACACT
>Ga0157374_10001205_pt1 | contig 22126 bp, 23 predicted proteins | sample M25metaG_FD_115308 | JGI IMG/M metagenome (GOLD analysis project Ga0157374, IMG submission 115308) | Miscanthus rhizosphere microbial communities from Kellogg Biological Station, Michigan, USA - M2-5 metaG | ecosystem: Host-associated > Plants > Roots > Rhizosphere > Soil | place: USA: Michigan... | reverse complement strand
CTTCGAGATCTACAACTCGCTGGACGTGCCCGAGCTCATGCGCCGCGTGCTGATCGGAGCGCCGCCCTCGATACGCGAGGTGTTCGACGATCACAAGGGCCTCACGAACGCGCTCAGAACCGGGAGCGCGGACGCCACGAGCGCGGCGATTACCGAGCACGCGAATCGCGTGCGGGCCGCGCTTGCCGGTCTCATCGTGAGCTCGGCGTCTCACCCGGATTCCACGCAGCAGGTTGCCTGATCGGGCGCAACACCTGGCCGCAGCCGCCGCAGCTGTCGTCGCCTCCTTCATGGGTGCGCTTGACATGCATCGCGTATGCGTTGCATACTACGCATCGTTGACACCCCCCCCACACACACAGGAATCCCAATGGCAAGTAAACACACAGGAATCTCAACGCCTAGCTACGTGAAACTGGCGACCGAAGCGGGCGACAAGTACTTGAGCGCGCTCGGCGAGGTGCAAGACAACTTTTTGAAGGCCGTGACGGCTGGCGCGGAGCGCGTGAAAGCGGTGACGTCGGCTGTGGCGACGCCCGCAGTGGAATTCCCGTTCCCGACGCCGGCGGAGCTGGTGGAAGCGAACTTCGCGTTCACGCAGAAGCTGCTCAAACAGCAGCAGAGCTTCGTCGAGAAGCTCATCGCGACGACGACCCCCGCCGCCTGAGCGGATTCGTGCACGCGGTCGCGGCCCCCCCCGGCCGCGGCCGCCCTGCCTCCCACGCTCCCTTCCGATTACCATATCCGCGCCGCGTAACCGCACGCGCGGAAAATTGCTCGCAAGCGAACGGAGCTGGTACGCCGTGGCCGACGACAAGCCCGAGTTAGAACCGACGGTGCTCGAGCGCTGGCTCGACGAGCAGCAGCACTGGCAGCGCACCGTGATGAGCTACGTCGATTCTCTCGTCAAGAACGACGAGTTTCTCGTGCACCTCGGCAACGCGATGCGGGGCTCTTTGCTCGCCGGCAAGCCGTACCCGACACCACCGTCGGCCGATGCCACGGCACCCCAGACTCCGGCAGACGACAAGCTCGATCAGGTGCTCTTCGCGCTGCACAAGATCGAGGGCCAACTCTCGGATCTGCGCCTGTCGCTCGACGAGCTGCGGGCGGCGCGCGAGAAAAAGAAAGCGAAGAAGCGCAAGGACAAAAAAGGATAAAGATTGAGCGACACCGACCGCGAGCGCGAGCTCGAGGCGTTGCTCACGCTGTCGCGCCGCGGACGGGCGAAGGTCGAGCGACTGCACGAGATCCTCACGACGCCCGGACATTTCGGCACGGGCGCATCCCCCGCGACCGTCGTCTATCGCGAGAACAAGCTGCGTTTGCTGCGGTTGCTCGACGAGACGGGTGAGCCGCGCCGAGGGCCGCCCGTGCTGTTCGTGCCCGCGCCCGTGAGCCGCTATTTCATCCTCGACCTGCTGCCCGGTCGCTCGTTCGCGGGCCACGTCGCGGCCGCCGGACACGACGTATTCATCGCCGACTTCGGAACGCCGAGCCGCGAAGACCGCTTCGCGGATCTCGAGTACTACGTCGACGGCGTCGTGCGGCGTTGCGTGCGGACCGTCGCCGCGCTCGCGGGCCAGTCGAGCATCGACATCATCGGCTATTGCTTGGGCGGCACGCTGTCGCTGCTCTACGCCGCCCTCTACCCCGAGACGGTGAAGCGTCTCGTGCTGCTTACGACAACCGTCGACGGCGATGTGCAGGGCGGCATCTCGTGGGTCGCGCACCGCATGGGGCTCGCAGGCGAAAGCTACGACGAGCCGCGGCTGGTGCCGGCGGTCGAGGTCAAGAGCTGGTTCGAGTTGCTTGCGCCGGGCAGCAACAGCGTCGTTGGCCGCGTGAGCGACTTGTGGGAACGGCTCGATGATGCGCCCGAGCGTTTGCGCGACGTGCGCACGATGGCTACCTGGGTGGACGACGTCGTGCCGGCTCCGGGCAGGTTGCTCGCCGAGCTCTATCGGAAGTTCGGGCCCGGCCGGAATACTTTGATGGCCGGCACGGCAACGGTCGGCGACCGGCGCGTAGACTGGTCTGCGGTCACGATGCCGGTCTTGTCGGTGTCCGCCGAAAAGGACACGATTTCGCCGCCCGAAGGAGTCGACGCGATCGTCAAGATCGTGCCGCATGCTCAGGTGATGCGCTTGCCGGGCGGCCACGTCGGGATCGTCGCGGGGCGCGCCGCGAAGGCGTTGTGGCAGAGGACCGTCGAGTTCTTGAGTACCTAGGGGGGGCGGGTGAGTACCAGCGAATATCTCGCGTGGCGCGGGCACCGAGTCTGCGTCACCGAGCGGGGCACCGGCGAGCCGCTGCTCTTGGTGCCGGGTCTCGGTAACAACACCGACATGTGGGCGCCGTTCATCGCGCACTTCCCGGACCGCCGCGTCATCACGTTCGATGCGCCCGGCACCGGGCGTTCGAGCACCCCGCCGCTGCCGATCTCCATCGCGTCGCTTGCGTCGCTCGCGGGCGCCGTGCTCGACCACCACGGGATCGAGCGCGCCGACACGGTCGGGTTTTCGTACGGCGGCGCGGTCGCGCAACAGCTCGCGCATGACTACCCGGGGCGGGTGAAGCGCCTCGTCCTCGCGGCTACGAATTGCGGTGTCGGCGCGATCTGGGGCTCACTCGAAGCGATCAGCGTGCTTGCAACGCCGCTACGGTTCCATTCGCCCGTCTACTTCGAGCGCACAGCTGCAGCAGTCTACGGCGGCGCCACCGCGCGCGACGAAGCGCTGAGGGGCAGCAACGGCACCGCGCGTCATCGGCTGCCGCCCACTGCATACGGCTACGCAATGCAGTTGCTTGGTGGCGTCGGCTGGTCGAGCTGGCCGTTCCTGCCTCGCATCCCGCACGAGACGCTCGTGATCTCCGGCGACGACGACCCGCTTGTTCCGGTAGCGAACGCGCAGATGCTTGCGCGTAGGATACCGAACGCGCGCTTGGAGATCGTCGAGCGCGCCGGCCATCTGCTGCTCTTCGACGACGCGGAGAACGTCGCGCCCCGAATCCGACGCTTCGTCGATTAGGCGATTAGCCGGCGCATCTGCGCGCCGTGCGCGCCAATACGACTGCATGATCCGTTGGCGCGGAGGCTCGCTACGGCGCGGAGGCTCGCTACGCGATTTCGTGCCGCTTCAGGTCGTGCCTTTGAAGTGCTCGATGCCGGGCTTGAACTTCTTGTCGTCGAGGAACGCCTTCATCGCGGCCTCGCGGTTCTTGCTCGCGCCGAAGTTCAGCGCCTCGCCCATCTTGGCGTAGAGATAGTCGGCCGACATTTCCCAGTCCATGTACTGCACGCGCTTCATCGCGATTTTGATGCCGCGCAGCACCGTTTGATTCTTGCTGAGCAGCGTCTGCGCGAGCTTGCGCGTGCGCGCCTCGAGCTTCTTGCGCGGCACGGATTCATTGACGAGGCCCATCTCGGCCGCTTGCTTGCCGTCGAACGTGTCCCCGGTCATCGCGTAGTAGAGCGCCTTGCGGTAGCCGATGGTCTCGGCCGTCGCTTTGGTGACGTTTCCGGCCGGGATGATGCCCCAGTTCACCTCCGAGAGAGCGAACGTCGCCTCGTTGGCCGCGATCGCGAGATCGCACGCGACCATGGGCGTGAACGCGCCGCCGAAGCACCAGCCGTTCACCATCGCGATCGTCGCCTTCGGGTAGTCGCGCAGGCGCCGCCACTGCCATTCCTCGGCCGTGCGCCGCACGTTCAAGATCACCGTGTCAGATTGGCCGTCGGTCGCGCGGAAGTACTCCTTGAGGTCCATACCGGCCGCGAAAGAATCGCCGGCGCCCGACAGCACGAATACTTTGCAGCGCTCGTCGGAGGCGAGCGCCTCGACGGTCGCGCGCATCTCCTCGTTGAGCGCGGGGCTCATCGCGTTGCGCTTCTCGGGGCGGTTCATCGTCACCCAAGCGATGCCGTCCTCGAACTCGACCAGCACGAGCTTGCCCCAGGGATCCTTCTTTCGAGCCATTCGGCGTATCTCCTAAAGATGCAGTTGCGAGCGCGCGGCGCGCTGATGGCGCGAGCCGCGGCACCGATTACGTCACTGTTGGCCTCGCGCCCCGTCTCGTTCGACCCCGCCGCTCGAACGGCCCGGTCTTGTAGCGTTCTCAGCGGCGCTATAGAGTCCGAGCAGCGTTCCGGGGCGCGCGCCCGGGCGCAGTCTATCAAAGGAGTGGCGCAAAGCCGCGTGGTCGCGGCGGGCGTCGACTCGAAGCTCCTCACGGAGCGCAACGGAGGGTTCGACCATGGCCGACGAGCACATGTTGTTGGGTAAGAATTTCGTCCCGCCCGACATCCATGGAAAGGTCACCGGGAAGGCGAAGTACGCGGAAGACTTCCGCGCCGAAGGCATGGTCTATTGCCGCCTGATGCTGAGCCCGATGCCGCACGCGAAGGTGCGAAGTATCGACGCGAAAGAGGCGCTCGCGATGCCAGGCGTCTTTGGAATCCTGACCGCGGACGACGTAGCACCGCAGCCGCCGCCGAGCGAGCCGATCCTCACCAACGAGCCGATGTACGTCGGCCAGCCGATCCTCGCGGTCGCGGCCGAGAGCGAGCAGCTTGCGCAAGACGCGATCGACAAGATCAAGCTCGATCTCGAGGAGCTGCCGTTCACGGTCGATCCGCTCGCGAGCTTGTTCCCGGGCGGGCCCGATGCGCGGCTCGACGGCAATGTCGTCGACAACCGCTTGACCGGCCCGCCGAAGCTCAAGAAAGCGAAGTGGAGTGCGGCCGCGTTCGCGGGCGCCCAAGAGGGCCAGCTGCCGACCGGCGAGCCCGTCGTCGAATGGTCATACGGAGACGTCGACGCAGGATTGGCCAAAGCCGCGTATGTGCTCGACGAGACGTTCGTCACCGCCGGCATGTCGCACCACTCGATGGAGCCGCGCTCCGCGATGGCGTACTGGGAGAACGGCAAGTGCTTCGTGTTCGGCTCGACGCAGAGCCAGAGCTTCGTGGTGCCGGGGCTCGCAGGCCTGATCCAAGAGCGTCAACCCGACGGTAAGTGGATGCCGATCGACCCCGCCAACCTCGTCTACGTGGCGGAGACCTGTGGCGGCGGCTTCGGCTCGAAAGGCTCCGCGTATCCGATCATGTCGGTGCCGGCCTACATGTCGAGGAAGATCAACAAGCCCGTGATGATGCGGATCAGCCGAGCCGAGGAGTATTTCCTGGGCAATGCGCGCACGGGCTTCCAGGGCCGCATCAAGATGGGATTCGACAAGACGGGCCGCGTGACGGCCGCCGATCTCTTCATCGTGCAGGAGAACGGTCCGACGACCGGATTCCCGGATTGGCCGTCGGCGGGCGACACCGTGTCGATCCTCTACCAGCCGCCCGCGATGCGCTTCCGCGGTCTCGCGGTGATGACGAACACGCCGCCGCGCTCGGCACAGCGCGGGCCGGGTCACAACCAGACCGTCGCCGCGATCGAGCCGCTGATCGACAAGGCCGCGAAGCAGCTTGGGATAGACCGCTACGAGATCCGCAAGATCAATGGGCCGCGCATGGACGCGAAGCTCGGCGAGAACAGAGGCCCCGTCACGAGCTGCTATCTCCACGACGCGCGCGAGAAGGGCGCGTCGCTCTTCAACTACGAGGAGAAGAAGAAGCTCAGCGGCCAGAAGAACGGCACGAAGGTGACCGGCATCGGCTTGGGACAGGCGTTCCACCCGGCCGGCTTCGCGGGCTTCGACGGCATCGTGCGGATCACGCCCGACGGCAAGGTGCATCTGCACAGCGGCGTCGGCAACCTCGGCACGTATTCGCACACGGGGACATCTCGTGTAGCCGCGGAGGTACTAAAGGCGAACTGGGACGACTGCATCGTCGAGCGCGGCGACACGCGCAAGAACTTGCCGTGGAACATCGGCCAGTTCGGCAGCAACACGTCGTTCACGATGTCGCGTTCGAGCTACGTCGCGGCGATGGACGCGGTCGCGAAGCTCAAGGAGATCGCGGCGAAGGATCTCGGCGGCGCGCCCGAGGACTATGACATCGGCGGCATGAAGGTCTTCAAGAAGTCGGACCCGAGCAAGAGCCTCACGTACGCCGCGGCCGCTCAGCGTGCGATCGAGCTCGGCGGCAAGTACGACGGGCACGAGCCGCCGAAGGACGTCAATCCGATGACGGCCGCGTCGGTCCAGAACCTGGCCGGCACCGGTCTTGTCGGCTCGGCGAAGGACAACCTGCCGCTCACCGCGCAGCCGGCCGCGTTCGTCGCGAGCTTCTGCCAGATCGCGCTCGACATCGAAACAGGCCAGTTCGACATCGTCGATTACCTCGCGGTCGCCGATTGCGGCACAGTGATCCACCCGATGGGTCTCTCGACGCAGATCAAAGGCGGCGGGACTATGGGCTTCGGCCTCGCGGTGTTCGAGCACCACATCTATGACCCACAGAACGGCCTGCCCGGAACGGTATCGCTCTATCAAGCCAAGCCTTCGACCTATCTCGACGTCGCGCAGAACTTCCACACGGACGCGGTCGACAAGCCCGACCCGCAGAGCCCGCTCGGCACGAAGGGTATCGGCGAGCCCGTGATGGGCGCGGGCGCCTCGGCCTTGCTCTGCGCGATCTCGGACGCGCTCGGCGGCCACTACTTCAACCGCGTGCCCGTCACGCGCGATCAGATCATCAACGCGCTTAGCGGTAGGCCGCAGTCGCACAAGCCGCTACAGGTCAACACGGCCTGATCTAGCGAAGCGCTTGGCCGCCGCGGCCCGCGCCATGTTCGGTGCGCGCCGCGGCATCGTGGCGTGCGACCATGACGATCAAAGTCAGCATCCTCTATCCGAACCGACCCGGCGGCCGGTTCGACTTCCGCTATTACGTCGAGAAGCACATGCCGCGCTCGATCGAGCTCCTGAGCGCGCATCCGGGATTCGAGGGCGTGTCCGTCGAGCGCGGCGCGGGCGGCGCGGAGCCGGGCGCGTCGGCGACCTACGTCGCGATGTGCCACTTCTCGTTCCGCTCGGCCGAGGACTTCCTCGCGGCATTCATGCCGCACGCGGGCGAGCTCCAGAGCGATATGCGGAACTACACCGACATCGCGCCGGTCATTCAATTCAACGAAGTGCTGATAACGAAGTTTCCGGTCTCCGTCTATGCTCATTTGAACGATTCTCGACGAACATGAAACAAGCGCTGTTGCTCGCAATCCTGGGGTCTTTACAAGCGTTAGCCCAGTCCCAGCCCATGCGGGAAGGCTTTGTCGAAGTCCCCGGCGCGAGGATTCACTACCTGGATTCCGGCGGGCGCGGAGAGCCGGTGATCTTCCTTCATGCAAACACGGGTACCGCGGACGCTTGGGAAAAACAAATTCCGGCGTTCACGGGCGCAGGTTATCGCTTCATAGCGTATGACCGCAGAGGCTGGGGACAATCCACGGCCGACGCAAGCGGCCCGGCATCGACCGGCGCGGACGATCTACTCGCGCTCGCCGACTATTTCAAGATCGACAAGTTCCACTTGGTGAGCACGGCGGGCGGCGGATTCATCGGCGTAGATTTCGTTCTTTCCTACCCGCAACGTGTGCGGAGCTTCACACTCAATTGCTCGACTTCCGGGATCACCGACCCAGATTACGTCGCGGCGATGCGAAGGATGCGGCCCGAGGTCTTCACCCAAATGCCGAACACGTTTCTGGAGCTTTCGCCGTCATATCGTTTCGCGAATCCGGAGGGTGTGGAGCGGTGGTCCTCATTTGAGCAGAAGAGCCGACCCCCTGAGGCCTTTCGCGGTCCGGCGCAGCCGCCGAAGAACAAGATAACGCTTGCGGCGCTGGAGAGTATCAACCTTCCGACGCTCGTGATCGCTGGTGATGCTGATCTATACGCACCTCCGGCATTGATGCAGCGCGTTGCCGAGCGCATCAACGGCGCGCAATTCACAACGGTGCCCGATGCCGGGCACTCCGTGTGGTGGGAAACGCCGGACCTCTTCAATCGCACTGTCCTCGCGTTCATCCGCAAGCACTGAGCGCTTCCGGCCGCGGCGCCACGATCTCCCACCGACTCCTACCGAGTCGGAAGAGTGGATGTCTCTGCCGGCGGCAGGTGTTTCGAGCCTCGTTGACAGCGTCGGAAACTCGGGTACACGATGCCGTGAATAGCGGCGCGTCGCGCCCACAAACATAAAGACAGGAGGATATCCATGAGCGCCGTTCCGCAGAGCAAATCGCCGTTGCCCATCAAGAATCCACAGGCTTTCTTCATCGGCGGCAAATGGGTAAAGCCGGCGGGCGCCGGGAAGCTCGACGTGATCTCGCCGGTCACCGAGCAGGTCGTGATGACGTTCCCCGAGGCGTCGCCTCGCGACGTCGACGCAGCGGTCGCTGCCGCTCGCGAGGCGTTCGACAAGGGACCGTGGCCGCGGATGTCGGCGAACGAGCGCGGCGCGGCGCTGCTCAAGGTCGCCGAGCAGTTGAAGGCGCGGTTGCCAGAGCTCGCGACGACCTGGACCACGCAAATGGGCGCGCCGATCAGTCTCACTCGTTATCTCTCTGGCCAGCCGCCCGAGCTCTTCGAGTATTACGGCAAGCTGATTCAGAGCTATCCGCTCGTCGACGAGCGCAAGGGCGGGCACGGCGAGCGCGTGCGCGTCGTGAAGGAGCCGGTCGGCGTGGTCGCGGCGATCACGCCGTGGAACGCGCCGCTCGTGCTGCTCTGCTACAAGGTCTCGGCCGCACTCGCGGCCGGTTGCACGATCGTCGCGAAGCCCGCGCCCGAGACGCCGGCCGACGCGTACATCCTCGCCGAGTGCATCGAAGCCGCCGGCTTGCCGCCCGGCGTGTTCAATTTGATTCCGGCGGGACGCGAGACGGGCGACTACCTGATTCGCCATGCCGGCATCGACAAGATCAGCTTCACGGGCAGCACTGCGGCCGGCAAGCACATCGCGGCCGTCGCGGCCGAGCGGCTCGCGCGCACGAGCTTCGAGCTCGGCGGCAAGTCCGCGGCGATCGTGCTCGACGACGCGAACGTCGGCCACGTGCTCAAGAGCCTCGTGCCGTTCTCGATGCCGATCACGGGGCAGGTCTGCTTCTCGCTCACGCGCGTGCTCGTGCCAGAGGCGCGCAAGAAGGAGGTGCTCGACGCGTACGTCGGCGCCGTGAGCGGTGTGAAGGTCGGCGACCCGATGGACGCCGCGACGCAAATGGGCCCGCTCGCGATGCAGCGCCAGCTCACGCGCGTGCAGGGCTACATCCAGAAGGGCAAGGACGAGGGCGCGAAGATCGTGCTCGGTGGCGGCCGGCCGAAAGGTCTCGACCGCGGCTGGTTCGTCGAGCCAACGGTGTTCAGCGACGTGCAGACGAACATGACGATCGCGAAGGAAGAGATCTTCGGACCGGTCGTCTCGTTCATTACCTACAAGAACATCGACGACGCAATCGAGAAAGCGAACAGCACGATCTACGGCCTGCACGGCGCGGTTTACACCGAGAACGCCGAGCGCGGCTACGAAGTCGCGCGACGCGTAAAGTCAGGCAGCGTGACGGTGAACGGCTTGATCGTCGATCCGACGATGCCGTTCGGCGGCTTCAAGCAATCGGGCACTGGGCGCGAGGGCGGGATCGAGGGTCTCGATCCGTACTTTGAGCTGAAGACCGTGTACTTCGCGTGACTGCGTCCTCGACGGCGCGCCCATTGAGCGGCGCAGACCTCTCGGGTTCCGGTCGGAAGGCCGTCACCTGGAGATCGATCGATCTCCAGGTGCGTAACCGCCGATCGGGACGAGCTGCGTTAGCCCTTTGGCTTCAGTAGCTCAGCGCGAGCCTTGTCGGACTTGAGAGCCGCTTCGGCTTGATCCTTACAGGTGACCTGCGCGGTACCCGCCAATCCGCCGCATGACGCCGCGGCGACTTTGTAGTCGCCATCCGCTTTGGCCATCGCGACTTTGTAATTCTCGGTCGCCTGGGCTTCGGTCACATCGCCGCGTTGCTCGTCGACGTCCTTCTGCTGCCGTTGGACGGCCTTCGCGCCCTCTTGACGGGCGTCGGCGACGTCCGCCGTGCGATCCGCTTGCGCCTTCGAGACGTCGCGCTGCACGGTCGCAGGCGGTTTCGCCGAGTTGCATGCCGCCGCTGCGACGCCGAGGATCAACATCGATCCTATAGTGATGACTCTGTTCATGCTCTGCTCCATCTGATTAATCGCTGGGTTGCCAAGCAACCAGTCTGTGCGACGAACGATCCTCTTATGCCGGGCACGGGTCTGTGCGCTACCGCGCCTACTCGACCGTTGCCTCGCGCGACGCGCGTGTGCAAGGATGGCGCGCCTCACCTCGCCGGCCGAGCGAGCAGTGGATCGACTTCGCCTTGGCTCGCCTCCTGCGAAGCATCCGAAGGAGAAAGTGCCGTGCCGAAGATGCCCGTCAATCACTCAAAACCCGAAGCGTCTTCGCAGCGTTCGCGTGTGAGCCGGCGCTTGCTACTCGCCGGCGCGCTCGGTGCGACGACCGCCGCGGCGGTGCGGGCGAGTGCGCAGGCGCCGAGCGTGTCGCCGGACGCGACGCCGCGCGACTGGTCGGGCCGCGAGCCGATCCGCTATCCCGATCCCGACGTCGTCGCGCTCGATCCGCGGTTCCAGAAGTACGTCGTGTTCAACACGGCGATCGTGCGGCTCTTCACCGGCACGCTCTGGTCCGAAGGTCCGGCCTGGAACGCGGTCGGCCGCTACGTCGTCTGGAGCGACATCCCGAACAACCGCCAGCTGCGCTTCATCGAGGACGACGCGCGCGTCACGACGTTCCGCCAGCCGTCGGGCAACTCGAACGGCAACACGTTCGACTTCGAGGGTCGACAGCTCTCGTGCGAGCACGGCGGGCGGCGCGTCGCGCGCTACGAGCACGACGGGAAAGTGACGGCGCTCGCCGAGCGCTACAACGGCAAACGGCTAAACTCTCCGAACGACATCGCGGTGCACCCGGACGGCAGCGTGTGGTTCACGGATCCGACCTACGGCATCCGCGGCGATTACGAAGGCGAGCGCGCGGAGCCGGAGCTCAAGCCGGCCGTCTATCGCGTCGACCCCTCGGGCCGCGTAGCCGTCGTCACCGACGAGGTCGATCAGCCGAACGGAATTTGCTTCTCGCCCGACTACAAGAAGGTCTATGTGGCCGATACGGGTGCGCCGGGTGAAACGAAGGTCTGGGACGTGAACGGCGCGCAGATCAAGAACGGCCGGTCGTTCGTGAAGCTCGACATCCCCGGTACGAAACAGCCCTCCGCGGCCGACGGGATCCGCTGCGACGTCGACGGCAACTTGTGGTGCGGCGCGCGGCCCGGCGTGCAGATCGTGGCGCCGAACGGCGAGCGCATCGGCCTGATTCGACTGCCCGAGGTCTGCGCGAACATCTGTTTCGGCGGCGCGCATCGCAACCGGCTGTTCATGGCCGCGAGCCAGTCGTTGTACGCGGTGTACGTCGGCGTGCGAGGCGCGGGCGTCGCTTGAAGCTCGTCGTTCTGTTGGTCGCTGCGACGTACCTTGCGCCGACGTTCGTCACTGCCGCGCCGCGGATTGCGCCGCTCGCGAGCGCCGAGCTCGACGACGAGCAGCGCGCGCTCACCACGCGCTTCGCCGCGCTCGGCATGCGCAGCGCGGTCGCCACGTACGCTCGGTATCCCGCGCTCGCCGATGCGATGCTGCCGTACACCGAGTTTCTGCTCACGAAGTCGACGCTCCCGGCGCGCGATCGCGAGCTGCTGTGGCTCCGCACGGCGTGGCTCGCACGCTCCGACTACGTTTGGGCGCAACGTGTACCCGCCGCGCGGCGTGTGGGCTTGAACAATGCGGAGATTGCCCGCGTCGCGCTCGGTCCGGACGCGCCGGGCTGGAAACCGTTCGATGCCGCACTGATTCGAGCGGCCGACGAGCTGCGCGTCGACGCGTTCGTGAGCGACGCGACCTGGGCCGTGCTCGCTGCGCGCTACGACGCGAATCAGCTCACGGACCTCGTTTACGGCGTCGGCGAGATCGAGATGCATGCGACGTTCGCGAGCACGCTGCGAATCGAAATCGAGCCCGAGCTCAAGGACCGGCTGCCGTCCGGAGTGGCGTACGCTCCCGCGACGCGGCAGGCTAACGCGCGCCTAGTGGGCAAAACGGCGCGCATCGAGCCGTTACCGGCAGCGCAGGGAGTGCCGAACGCGAACGTGTTTCGCACGTTCGCGCGCAACCCTCCGGCCGACGACCTTCGCAATAGGGTCGGGCGGCACATCCGCGACGAGACCTCGCTCGCGCCGCGCAACCGCGAGCAGCTGATCATGCGAGTCGGCGTGCTGTGCCGGTCCGAGTACGAGTGGGCGGCCCACTCGCGGATCGGCCGCCAGGTCGGTCTCGACGACGCCGACGTCGCGCGCGTGATCGCCGGGCCGTCATCGCCCGGTGGCAACGCGCTCGAGACCGCGCTGCTGCGCGCGGCCGACGAGCTCTATCGCGACGACGCAATCGGCGACGCGACTTGGGACGCGCTCGCGAAGGAGCTCTCGCAAAACCAGCTGCTCGACGCGCTGTTCACGTTCGGCGGCTTTCGCAGCGCCACTTACGCGATCAACAGCGCGGGCGTGCAGCTCGACGCGAACATGAGTGAGTTCCGTTTCCCGCAGTCGCTGCGCTGAGCACGTTCGAGCGGCCATGATTCCGCGGAATCGTCACGTGGGCGAGGCGGCGAACGACACCAGCAGGGCGGGCAATTGAGACATCGCGGTGAAGCATCGAGCGGCACCGGCGGCCGCGAGATCCGAGGCTGGGACGAGACCCGCGAAGCCGAACACGGTCATCTTCGCGGCGCAGCCGGCGAGCACGCCGTTGATCGAATCCTCGATCACGGCGGTGCGCTCCGGCGCGGCGCCCATGCCGTCTGCTGCGAGCAAGAACACATCCGGCGCCGGTTTGCCGCGCGCGACTTCGGTACCGCTGTACAAGCGCCCTTCGAACAAAGGCAGGAGCCCGGTCGCGCCGAGCGTCGTGCGCATCTTCGCGTGATCGCCGCTCGAAGCAATGCAATACGGGATGGTGAGCGTTTCTAAAACCTCGCGAATTCCCTCCACCGGCCGCACCCTATCGCGCAGCACGCGGTCGCGTTCCGCGCGATAACGGTCCAGCGCGTCCGCGGGAGCAGGGCGGCCGGTGATGCCCTCGACGATCGAAAGGCAGTCGTCGAGGCGCCGCCCGAGAAACAGCTCGTTCATGCGCCGGGCATCGAGGTCCGCGCCCAGCGAGCGAATGAAATCGCCGAAGACTTCATGGACGATTCTTTCGCTGTCGACGACCACCCCGTCGCAGTCGAAGATCACGAGGTCGAAACGCATATCACTGCAAGAGCTCGACTGCCGCGGAGCGGATCAAGATCAGTCGGATAGGTCGAGGCGAAGGCGTCAGGTCGGCGTCGGCTCTTCGCCGATCACGATTCGCGTCGGGCTCACGAAACGGTGCGGCGGCACGGGCAGATTGCGAGGAGCAGGCCCGCGCACGACGCGGCCCGCGTAGTCGTAGCCGGACTGATGGCATGGGCAGATGAACCCGCCTGGCCACCAGTTTCCGAGCGTCTGCTTGCCGTCGGATCCGCGCAGCACCGGCACGCAACCCAAGTGCGTGCAGACGCCGCGCACGATCAAAAACTCGGGTTTGATTGCACGATGCTCGCGATCGATGTACGCGGGGTCTACGTAATCGGGATCGGGCGTCTTGTCGAGCACGAGCGCGTCGGTTTTCGCGAGCGTCGCGAGCATCTCTTTCGTCCGCCGCAGCACGAGCATCGTCGCGCCGCGATAGAGGTGGGCCTGCACCGTGCCGGGCTCGATCTGGCTCAAGTCGATCTCGATCGGGTTGCCGAGCGCTTTCGCCTTCGCGCTCGGCAGGAAGCTCTTCACGAACGGGATCGAGCCGAAGAAGGCCGCGACGGCGCCGAGCCCGGTGAGTGAGACACGAAGGAAGTCCCTGCGCTCCATGCGATGCTCCGGAATCGCGGCGAAGCAGCCGCGCGCGGCTACATAGCATAGTCGAGGGCGCGGCGCTTTACTTCCTTTTAGGCGACGCGATGCACGGAGCTATCCGTGACGATCACGCTCATCGGTATGTCGTGCGGTTGAGGATGGATCGTCGCGAGCGCCGCGTTGGCGAAGCCGATGCCGATGCGTAGCGGCAGAGGCATGAGAGCGGCGAGCGTGCGGTCGTAGTAGCCGCCGCCGTAGCCGAGCCGAAAGCAGTCTGCGTCGAAGCCGACGAGTGGGATGATCAGCGCGTCGGGTCGCACGGGCTCTCCGACCGCCGGAACGGGGATGTTCCAGACGCCCCGGCGCATGCTCATTCCGGGCGTCCACGGCCAGAACTCGACCGGCGCGTTCTTGTGCGTGATCACCGGCAACGCGGCGATACCACCGGCTTCGATGTGCCGAGTCGCGATGTCGCGCGCGTCGATCTCGGCCCGGATCGGCCAGTAGAAGCCGAGCACGCGATGCGGCGCGAGGTCGACCTCGGCGAGCAACCGCTCCTTCGCGATCTCACCTCGCCGTTGGCGCTCGCGCGCCTCGATGGCGGCGCGGCGGGCGAGCAGCACGCTGCGCGTCTGGGCGCGCCAAGCCTTGACCGCGGGCCAGCTCGGCGCGCCACCTTCGGCCGTGGTCGCAAGCACCGGCAGCGCGTCGGCCGGGTCGGCCGCATCAGGCCCGCGCGCCGCTTCGCGCCGCGCGGGCACGAGCTCGTCCGCGAACTCGTGCATCGAGCACGCTGGCGAGCTGAACGTCTCGCGATCTTCCTCTTCCCTGGGCATTCTCGATCTCACTCTCCACCGGCTCGGTGTCCCGGCTCGACCGACCTCGGCCAGCCTTCGAACACGACGGCGGCCGCGAGCAGGCCGCCTGCCACGAGGCACGCAAGGCCCGCGAGCTCGACGAGCGTTGCGGCGAACGATGCCTGCGGAGCCGGCGCCGAACGGGGCCGCAGCAGCGCGGCCCAGAGAAACAGACCCCAAGCACACGCCATCGAGATCACATGCCAGTTTAGCGCGGCACGCTTCTGGAGCGCCTGCGGCAGCCGCAAGAAATCGACGAACCCGACCACCATCGCGAGCGCACCGAACGCTACGCCGAGCCATAGGAGTACATCCGAGAGCGCGGCCTGCTCGACGCCGGGGAACGCGGCGGCGGCGCTGTCAGGGATCAGATGCAGCAGCGCCGCGCTGTCGAGCATGACCGCGCCCGTCCAGAACGCGATAGGGAAGTGCACGAGCAGTGGGTGCCACGGGTGGTTGCGCATCGGTGCCGGCGCGGAGCGCGTCTCAGAAGATTCCGATAGCCGCGAGCAACGCGCCGAATCCGGCGAGCGCGACGACGGCGTGTACGACGACGACGGCGGCGGGCGGGAGCTGCTTGCGATAGTGGAACGACGCGAGGAAGAAACCGCCGAGCGCCGCGACCACGAACAATCCGAGCGCGAGCGCGGCATTGCCCCGCAAGCCCTGGATCACCGTGACCAGCACGAGCACGATTCCGGCTGCTCCGAGCGCCGCGTGGAGCAGCGACAGCGCCCACGGCGCGAACTTGCCGCGCAGCACGTGCGCGGCGAGGACGATACCGCCAAGCGCGGCAATGGCGAAGACGATCGCGGCGACGTTCAGCAGCATGACTCTCTCTCCAGTTTTCGTGGTGAATGAGCACAGGCTAGTTGACCGCGTTAATCTTTGTCAAGACATAACTGTACAAAGTTGCTTTAGTCCGCGAAGCGAGCAAAATGCCGGCGATGCAAGCTGCAACCATCGACGCGTTCGGCGAAGGCCAGCGACGGCTCTTGACCCTGTTGCTCGAGACCAAGGGCGGTCTTACGGCGGATGACCTTGCCGAGCGCCTCGGCGTCTCGCGAAGCGCCGTGCACCAACATCTCACTGCCCTCGAGCGCGACGGCTTCGTCGCGAAGAACGTGCTCGCTCCGAACGGCGGCCGCCCGGGGTACGGTTGGACCCTCACCGAGGGCGGCGTGCACCTGTTCCCGAAGCAATACGCGCTCCTCGCGTCGCTGCTCGTAGGGGCCCTGAAGGAGACGCTGTCGAGCGCGGACGTCGTGCGCGTGTTGCGCGCGCTCGGCGAGAAGCTCGCGGGCGAGCACGCCGAGCGGTTGCGCGGCAAGACTCGCAAGGAGCAGATCGCGATCGTCGCCGAGATCATGCGCGAGCTCGGCTATCACGCACGCGCGGTGCCGGATCCCGGCGCCGCCGTGCCGCTGATCGACGCGCGCAACTGCGTCTATCACCACCTCGCTGCCGAGCATCGCGAGGTCTGCGAACTGGACCTCGCGCTGCTCTCGTCGCTGCTCGGCGGCAAGATCGAGCACGTCGAGTGCATGGTGCGAGGCGGCGAGTCGTGCCGCTTCCGGCTGCGCGAGAAGTCGCCTACAAGCCGATCGAGACGATCTTGAGCTCCGTGTAGGCCTCGACTCCGTCGCGGCCGCCCTCGCGACCGATGCCCGACTGCTTGAAGCCGCCGAGCGGCATCGATTGCTCGCGCGCGCCGCCGTTCACCGTGATGTTGCCGGCCTGAATCCGGCGCGCGAGACCGATCGCGTTGCCGATGTCGCGCGTCCAGATGTTCGCCGCGAGCCCGTAGCTCGTGTCGTTCGCCTGTTGCGCGAGCCGGTCGAGCTCGCTCGCATCCGCAAACGGCGTCGCGCAGAGCACGGGCCCGAAGATCTCGTCCTGGAACACGCTCATCTCGGGACGCACGTTCGCGAGCAACGTCGGCTGCACGAAGTAGCCGTCGCGCTCGATGCGTTTGCCGCCGGTCACGATCTGCGCGCCTTGCTGCTTGCCGGCGTCGATGTAGCCGAGCACGCGGTCGAGCTGCTTCTGCGAGATGATCGGACCCATCTCGGTGTCGGGCGCGATGCCGGCGCCGATCTTGACCTTGGCAGCAAGGTCCTCGAAGCCGCGCGCGATTCGATCGAACACCTTCTCGTGCGCGAACAACCGCGTGCCGGCCATGCAGAACTGACCGGTCTTGAAGAAGATCGTGCGCGAGATCGCCTGCGTCGCGGCTTCGACGTCCGCGTCCGGGAACACGATCACCGGCGACTTGCCGCCGAGCTCGAGCGTCACGCGCTTCATGTGCGCGGCCGAGCCCGTGACGATCGACTTGCCGACGCGCGTCGAGCCCGTGAACGAAATCTTGTTCACGTCGGGGTGATCGACGAGCGCTTGCCCCGCCGTCTGTCCGTAACCCGTCACGACGTTTACGACGCCGGGCGGCAGCTCGAGCTCCTCGATGAGCTGCGCGAGCCGCAATGCCGAGAGCGGAGCGAGCTCGGCGGGCTTCAGCACCACGGTGCACCCGGCCGCGAGCGCGGGCCCGATCTTGTTCACGGCCATCAGGAACGGCGCGTTCCACGGAGTGATCGCGCCGACGACGCCGATCGGCTCGCGCAGCGTGAACGTGAACGAGCGCGACGGCGCCTGCGAAAGCGCGGTCTCGCCCGTGAGCTTCGTCGCCCAGCCCGCGTTGTACCGCAGGCTCTCGATCGCCATCGCGACGTCGACGTTGCGAGTGCTGCGGAGCGGGTTGCCGCCGTCGAGCGTCTCGATAAGAGCGATCTCGTCGGCGTCGTGCTCGATCGCATCCGCGAGCTTGAAAATAAGCTTCGCACGCTCCGCGTGCGTCAGGCGTGGCCAGGGGCCGGACTGGAACGCTTTGCGCGCGGCCGCGACCGCGCGGTCGATGTCGGCAGCCTCGCCGGCCGCCGCGCGCGCGAGCCGTTCGCCGGTCGCAGGGTCCAGCACGTCGAACGATTGCCCCGACTGAGCGGCGACCCAATGCCCATCGACGAACAGCTTGTGATCGCGCGCGAGAAAGCTCGCGCGCAGCGCTTCGAGTCGCGTATTCAGGAGAGACACGGCGCTCATGGGCAACCTCCTGTCTTGGGCCGGCGTCATTGCTGTCGTGCACAAATCGCCTGGAACTCGGCGTGCTGCACGAGGTCTTCCGTATGGTCGTGTATTACATCACGCACTGGACGTTGGCCGGCGGCCGCAGATAATGGCCGCTATATCTGACCGTATCAATCGGAGACAGTATGACTGAGTCACGGCGTCGTTTGCTCCAAGCCGGTGGAGCGGTCGCAGTCTTGGGCGCACTCGGTATCTACACGATGCGCGCGCGGCAAACGGATGCGGTCGAGAGCGAGGCGTTCGAGGTCACCCACACCGACGACGAGTGGAAGAAGATCCTCACGCCGAATCAGTTCAAGGTGCTGCGCGAAGCGGCGACCGAGCGCCCGTACTCTAGCGCGCTGAACGACGAGCATCGGCACGGCATCTTCAGCTGCGCTGGGTGCGATCTCGATCTCTATTCGTCGGAGACGAAGTTCGAAAGCGGTACAGGCTGGCCGAGCTTTTACCAGCCGCTCGACGAAGCGATCGGCACGACGCGCGATGTGAGCTTCGCCATGGTTCGCACGGCGGTCCACTGCCGGCGTTGCGGCGGCCATCTCGGGCACGTGTTCGAGGACGGGCCGAAACCGACGGGGCTTCGCTACTGCATGAACGGCCTCGCGATGAAGTTCAGGGTCGCGTAGCGCGATAAAAAACGATGCTGCTGTTCGTACTTGCGTTCTTGGGCGGTGTGCTCACGATCCTGAGCCCATGCATCCTTCCCGTGCTGCCGTTCGTGTTCACGCGCGCCGACCAGCCGTTTCGGCGCAGCGGTCTGCCGCTGCTCGTCGGGATGGCGGTTACGTTCGCCGTCGTTGCGACGCTCGCGGCCGTCGGCGGCGGCTGGGTCGTGCAAGCGAACCAGTGGGGACGGTGGATCGCGCTCGCGCTCGTGCTCGTGTTCGGGCTCGCGTTGCTCTTGCCGGGCTTCGCCGATCGGCTGAGCCGCCCGTTCGTCGCGCTCGGCAACCGACTCACGACTTCGGCCGGCGCGGACGGCAGCCCTAGATCTTCGCTGCTGCTCGGCGTCGCGACGGGTCTGCTCTGGGCGCCGTGCGCGGGGCCCATCTTGGGCTTGATACTCACGGGCGCCGCGCTGCGCGGCGCGAGCGTCCAGACCTCGCTGCTGCTGCTCGCGTACGCGGCGGGCAGCGCGCTGTCGCTCGCCGTCGCGCTGCTGCTCGGCGGCCGCGTGTTCGCCGCGATGAAGCGCTCGCTCGGCGCGGAAGAGTGGATCCGGCGCGTGCTCGGCGGCGCGGTCGTCGTCGGCGCGCTCGCGATTGCCTTCGGGCTCGACACGGGTCTCCTGTCACGTGTCTCGACGCCGGGCACGACGCGGCTCGAGCAAGCGCTGTTCGGCAAGCTGATGCCGGACCGCAAGGTACCGTCGTCGGATCAGGACGACGTGCTGCTGCCGGATTCCGCGTCGGCCAACGGCGCGATGAAAGGCGGCGGCGCCATGCGCGGCCCGAACGGCGCGACGAGCGGCGGCGCGATGATGTCGGCGCGCGGCGCCGGCGGCGGCGCGGGCGCGTTACCGGTAATCGGCAAGCTGCCGCCGCTCGACGGCGCGACGGAGTGGTTGAACTCGCCGCCGCTCACCGCGGACGGGCTGCGCGGCCACGTCGTCGTGATCGACTTCTGGACCTACTCGTGCATCAACTGCCTGCGCGCGCTGCCTTACGTGAAGGCGTGGTACGAGAAGTATCGCGACAAAGGGCTCATCGTGATCGGCATCCACGCGCCGGAGTTCGCGTTCGAGAAGGATTTGAAGAACGTGCGCCGCGAAGTGAAGGAGCTCGGCGTCACGTATCCGGTTGCAGTCGACAACGACTACAAGCTCTGGCGCGCGTTCGGCAACGAGTATTGGCCCGCGCACTATTTCGTCGATGCGAGCGGCAACATCCGGCACACGCACTTCGGCGAGGGCGAGTACGACGAATCCGAGCGCGTGATCCAGCAACTGCTCGGCGAAGCGGGCGGCGCGAGCATGCCGACGGACCTCGTCTCGGCGACGGGCACGGGCGCCGCGCTAGCGTCCGATGAGGTGCACGTGCTGAGTCCCGAGACGTATATCGGCCATTCGCGCGCGGAGAACTTCGCCTCGCCGGGCGGCCAAGTAGCCGGCGTCGCGCACGACTACACGGTGCCGCAGAAGCTGTCGTTGAACGAATGGGCGCTCGGCGGCAAGTGGACCGTGGACGAGGAGAATGCCGCCGCGGACGCCGCGCAAACGCGGATTGCGTTCCACTTCCAGGCCCGTGACCTGCATCTCGTGCTCGGCCCGGGTCCGGATGGCAAACCCGTGCGGTTTCGCGTGCGGCTCGACGGCAAGCCTCCGGGCGACGATCATGGCGCCGACGTCGACGCGGACGGCAACGGCACCGTGACCGAGGAGCGGCTGTACCAGCTGATCCGCCAGTCAGCAGAGGTCCGGGACCGCACGTTCGAGATCGAGTTCTTGGACCCCGGCGTCGTCGGCTACGCGTTCACGTTCGGTTGACGTCTTCAGCAGAAGGAGCGACCAATGGTCTTTCGAGTTTCGACTTCGGCGTGCGCGTCAGCGGGGCTGGTGCTCGCGATGCTGGTCAGCTGCGCGCGGGCAGACGAGAAGGCGGTTGCGATCCCGCCGCCGTCATTCGACGAGACGCCGTCGGGCGTCGCGACGGAAACGGCGACCTTCGCGGGCGGATGTTTCTGGGGCGTGCAGGGCGTCTTCCAGCGCGTGCAAGGCGTGCTGAAAGCCGTCTCGGGCTACGCGGGCGGCAAGCAGGAGACTGCGCACTACGAGATGGTCGGCAGCGGCACGACGGGCCACGCCGAGACCGTGCAGATCACCTACGATCCGTCGAAGGTCACCTACGGCAAGCTGCTCCAGATCTATTTCTCGGTCGCGCACGATCCGACGCAGCTGAACCGGCAAGGTCCTGATCATGGGCCGCAGTATCGCTCGACGATCTTCCCCGCGGACGCGACGCAGCGCGAGATCGCGACCAAGTACATTGCGCAGCTCGACGCGGCCCACGTGTTCCCCGCGAAGATCGTGACGACGCTCGAGGACGGCAAGACGTTTTATCCGGCCGAGGCGTATCACCAGGACTTCCTCGTCCGCAATCCCGACTATCCGTACATCGTGATCAACGACATCCCGAAGGTCCGCAATCTTTCGCAGATGTTCCCGGACATCTATCGCACCGAACCCGTGCTCGTGACGCCGCGCGCGGCTACCGCGCGGCGCGGCGGGTAACCAGGCGCGAGGCGCTACAGCAGATCCATCTGCTCCGGTGGGTAGGTCACGCGCGTGCCGTCGACGCGTGCGAACGGCGTCAGCTTGTGCATCCGCGCGCTCTTCACGGACAGGATCTCCACGACGGGGATCTCTCGTGCCTCGAGCGCGTCGGCGACGAGCGAGCGATGGCACCGCCACGGCACCGCTTCCGCGCACATGATCGCCGTGCGTTTCTCACGGCTCATGCGGATCAGCGCGTCGAGGCCGGATTCGAACTCCGGCGTTTGCATGTAATCCGCATAGCCGCGAAAGCTCGCGTTGCGCCAGCCGCCGTTCGGAGAGTCCTTACGCGCGTGCCGCAAGCCGCCGAGGGAGGGCAGCGGCACATACTCGATGTTCTCTGCTCGCAAGGCGCTCGCGAGTGCGTCGGCGTTGAACTGCGGGTTACGCCGCGAGCGCGGCACGGTGCGCACGTCCGCGAGCCGGCCTATATCGTAAGCACGCAGAACCGCGACGAATTGCTCGCTGCTCAGCGTGGAGTGGCCGACCGTGAAGACCGCGGTGTCCGGCCAGTGTGCCTCGGCGTCGGTCGCCGCGTCGGCCGAGGGCGCGCGTCGTGGCGACGTCATACGGCCTGCCGCTCGGAGCGCCGATTCCGCATCCTCGCCGCGCGTATATGATATTCGTCCAAGCCGGCAAACAGCTCTTTCATGGCGATGACCACACGTCTGCTCACGATCCTACTCTTCGCGCTGATCACGATCGCGGCCGCGGACGCGCAGCAGCGCGCCCAAGCCGTGCGCTCCGGGCCGGAGGAGCCGCGCCCGATCCCGCCGCGCGGGCCCCTCGCGCCGGACGAGCAGCAAACGATCGGGATCTTCCAGCGTGCGAGCCCGTCGGTGGTCTACATCACGACCGTGCAGCACGTGCGCGACTTCTTCAGCCGCAACGTGATGCGCGTGCCGCAG
>Ga0157374_10001202_pt1 | contig 22142 bp, 20 predicted proteins | sample M25metaG_FD_115308 | JGI IMG/M metagenome (GOLD analysis project Ga0157374, IMG submission 115308) | Miscanthus rhizosphere microbial communities from Kellogg Biological Station, Michigan, USA - M2-5 metaG | ecosystem: Host-associated > Plants > Roots > Rhizosphere > Soil | place: USA: Michigan... | reverse complement strand
TAAATCGATTGCGTCGCCGAACAGCAATGTTAGCGTGATGCGGTCATTGCATAGATGTAGTCGATGAAACCCGCTAATGAGTGTTGGCCACCGATCGATCAATTCAAGAGACAGCGCTGCAAACTCAGGCCATTGCCGATGCAGCGTACGTAAATCCGTTACGGAGAACGGATGTTTTTCTACCGATACGAAGTGCAATCTCTGTGGCCGTGCGAGATCGTCGTTGAATGCTTGCCACGTGGCGAGAAAATTGAGGCCGAGACCGAATCCCGTTTCAACGATAGTGAACGTATCCTCGCCGCGCCAACGTTCCGGTAAACCATTACCGTCGAGGAAAACATGTCGTGCCTGACCAAGGCCGCCATCGGCTGAGTGATAGACATCGTCGAATACATTCGAGAACGGCACACCGTCGGCTGTAAAGGCCAAGGTCGCGGGAATAAGGGGTTTCATGAAGAATTGTGATTTCTCAAGTTATGTGAGCTCCTTCACGTCTTTAACGAATTTAAGACGCGTAGTTTGTAGCCTTGGATAATCTTAAGATTCTATAGGTATTTGCTATTTTACTATGGAGACGTTGCTATGAATTTCCACGATTTCGGAACTAATGATAGAAGAGACGATTTTGTTATAGATCCGCGTAAGTTCCTTGAACAACTTCGCTCCTCGGACGAATCAGAATTCAAGACGCTAATGAACGACTGGAACGAGAAGAGGACTTCTACCGGTTATAGTAAAGAATCAGCGCTTAAAGAAATACGACTATTCGCCGAGGAATTTGTAAAGATCTGGATGACGGAGGCTGGTATTGATAATGAGCACTCCCAAGGCGCCCACACGTTGCGAGCAAGTTCTCATTACATGACTGGGAAAAATTTTTGTAATTGGATAGTGGACATATACGGTAAACATGGCGTAACTCCATTTGACGCAAGCATGGTTATTGCGCAAGAGGAATCACATGCTATTGAGGCGTTAAATAAAAGCAGATTCGATGACAGGGGAGCTTCTGGAGGCCTAAGGCCACTCCTAAAGGAAATAATAATCAGCGAAGATTATAGTGATCCTTTCAAGCCGTGTATGTGGATAGCTGCTAAGGCACAGGGCCATTCGGTAAAAGGCATGGATGACGGTGATCCCCTATTAATGGGTTGGCATCATCAACTACTCAGTGAGATGTGCAATGATCGGTTTGAAAACGAAATGGGCCCATACAGACGTGAGATATTCCAGATGCCTGCCGGAAAACCCGTCGATTTAGGCGCGCGAAATAATGCTGAGCACCACCGGAAGATTGCTATAGATTTGTTCAAAAAAGCGGAACTCGACGCAATAACCCTTAGGACTGAAGTAGCGGCACTTAAACAGCAAGTGGCCGCGGCTCAATCGCAGGGCTTTCAGCCATCACTATCAATGACAGGTGTAACAACAATATACGCCCAACCGCCGGGGGAAAACCGGGTTCCAGAGCAAAACCATTCTAATACTATGCCGCTATCGGAGATTCTCGAAACCTATGATCGTGTAAAAATAACGAAGGGAACAAGGAACCCTCTCAAAGGTTTCAAAAAAACAGTGCCCGGCGATGTCGAGAAGGCAATAGACCTATATAAAACAGAACACCCGGAGGATAAAGATCTTCCTGAAAAGCAATTAGGCTCAGGCGGTGGTGAGATGTACTTGACTTCATTTGTTCGCCAACCAGGATATTTGTTGGGAATTGCGGAACATCCCGTTTCAAACGAGCGTTGCATTCTTGTTCTTAGCAGCGATGACTTCGTTAATAATAGAGTGACATGGAAGAACAAAAAACACTCAGGAAATACATTGAATGTTAAAACTACGATCACCATTAATTCTAGAGAACAAAGTCTAACGTCACACCCTAACACGCCAAAACACGGTAGATAAAAGAGGCGGTATGGCTAACGGCAGTTCATGAGCAATGACGAATGTAAGTGAAAAGGAATTCGCGAGGGAAGGATCTACCAAAGTATCGGTTTTGCCGCCATCAGCCAGAACACCACGATGAGAGAGATGAATGCAGGCCAGCCTAAAACAAACCAAATTCGCATATGGCGATAATAAATGGGCGGCAATGGCTGATTTAAATCCACCGCCTGCTGTGCTGCATTCCGTATTTTAATTTGTAGCCACACCACGGGTAGCCAGCATGCCATGGCGACAAAATAGAGCACATAAGCGACAACGAGCCATGATGCCATTGGATCTAAGCCGGATAGCCAAATCAGTACACCGCCTGTTAACGGTTGAATGATGCCTGCCGGTGTTGTTAGCAAGTAATCGGCAAGCACCACATTGCGTGCTACAACCACCATGGCATGTGTGTTATTGCTGCGATGGGCGAACCACATTTGAAAGGCAGTGCCGATGCCGGCGCCAAAGAGAATGGTCGAGCTTATGATGTGGGCGACCTTGATCCAAAGGTAAGCATTCATCGGTCTTGCTCGACAGCGGCGAGTGCGAGAATCGTGGCCATGATAGGCAGATTTTTCAGCAATGGACCGAATGGGTCCATCCAAAGCGCCGGTTGCGCGATGCTTAATCCTACGGTGTAGGCGATGACGACCATGAGCTGTATGACGCCGATGACGTTTGGCCGCCAGCGAGCGAATAGAAGAATGCCGATGGCCATATCGAGAAGACAGCTAGACCAGATACTGATCTTCGCCGCATGGCCGGTGATACCCAATGCGGCGAGCGGCGCTTCGGCGACTTGCGGCAATTGCGCAAAGCCGATGATGCCGGATATTAGCCACATGCCGGCTAAACTCCAGCGCAATAGCGGCCGCAAGAAATATAAACGGGCATGCCAGCGATCCGCCGTTTGCGCCGGATGTGCTAGCAGTGCCGTATACCAGCGGCGAGGTTCGATGCCGACGGATTTAATGAAGCGGCCGACATCGCCGGTATTGCCGAAAGTGAGTTGTCGTAGTGCGGTGGTATTGATGGTGCCGCCGATGAAATCGCCTATTCGACTCACGAGTTTGATCAGCGGTAAGGGCACCTCGATCACGCGTGCCGCTGGAAATCCTAACCAGCGACGAAGATCAATCAGCACTTGGCGCATTGATAACTGCTCGGGGCCTACCGGATCGATAACCATGTGTCGAATCGACGAATCGTTCAGCAATTTCAAAATGGTCTCAGTCACATCATCCACATGAATGGGCTGAAACAGTTGCTCGCCTTTACCGACAACGGGAATGATGAACGGTAGCGCAGCAAAAGCGCGGAACAGGGCAGTGCCTCCATAAGCGCCTTCCGCATAAACCAATGACGGTCGTACAACAATCCAATCGAGATCGGTGGTCATCAAATAGCGGTCTGCTTCTATTTTTGTCGTTGCATAGGCGGTATCGGCGCCTGCCTCAGCGCTGATGGCGGAGATCTGAATAACGCGTTTGACGCCGGCTTTTTCGCAGGCGGCGAATAGCGCTTTCGGCGCGGCGGCATGGATCGCTTCAATGGATTGGCCGGGCCGGCCTTGCAAGATGCCGGAGCAATTGATCACCGCATCGATATTAGCGAGCCGGGGAGCCCAATCATCAGGGCTAGTGTCGGTATTGAAGTCGACTGCGATCGATAGCGGAGAGGGCAGCAGTCTATCGGTCTCGGCCGGGCGGCGGACCGCAGGTATTACGCGATGTCCTGCACTAAGTAAGCCCGCTAAAAGATAGCGGCCGATAAACCCGTTTGCGCCGGTTAGAAGAATATTCATGGTCAATCCGCTCTAAGCGTGCAGCGCTTCATTCATTCCGAAGCGACGCAATAGCGAACGGCGCACCAGTTGCACATGGGCTCGCAAGGTATAGACCTGATCGGCGAAAGCATTCGGTGTAGGAATGCGATTGGCCGCTTGTTCTATGCGATCGAGTGCGGCGATCCATTCGTCCGGTCTCTTGCTGTCGGGCGAATCCTGCGCTTGCAACTCAAGTAATTTCAATTCGCCGTAATAGCGGAATACGCGCATGCGCACACGCCAGGAATAAAGATAAGGCGCAATGCGAATCAACGGGAAAAGAATGGCGATGACCGGGACCAGCATGATAATCAATCGATCAATGAGAACCGCAGCCCAAAACGGTAAATAGCGTTGCAAGAAAGGTTTGCCGGATTTGTAATAGCGCTCCGCATCTTTCGATAACGGAATATCGGCGCCGTTGGGTGAGGGGAATTCACCCGCTTTCTGAAAAAGATCGGCGCCGCCATGCACTTCACTCGCTGCTTGCAATAATAAATCCACGAGTGCCGGATGTACTTTTTCTCTCGCTACCAAGGTTGCGTGCGTGGCGATGAGGGTAATGTCTCGATTCGGAATATTTTGCGCGAGATCGATTGCACCGCGCGGCAGCGTTAATACCGAGAGAAAGGGAAAGCGGCGTACATAGGCGTCGGCTTGCGAGTAGCTGAAAACTTCTACGCCGGGTGTATAAAACGCAGTCCACACGGAACCGGAGCGGGCCGCGCCCACAAGAAACACTGCGTCTACTTCGCCGTTTCTGAGCGCATTGATCGCCGTTAGACCGCCGATGGGCACCAGCACGGTCGGCGGTGTGGTAATGCCATGGGCTTCGAGCAGTGTCATGGCTAAGGCATGTGCACCGCCGCCTTCGCCGCCGATGGCGATGCGTTTACCTTTGAGATCGGCAACGCTCAGCAGCGGTTTTTTGCCGCGATAGAAAAGCCAGAGCGGTTCCGGATACAAAACACCTAACGATTCCAATCCCGTCGTCTCTTTATCCAATGCGGTGCCGTTTTGCACAAAGCCCACATCGATTTCCTGTGTCGGATCGAGCAATCGATTCAAGTTGTCGATCGGTCCGCGTGAGGTTTTTAATTCGAGCGAGATGCCGTTGCGGGCGAATATGGTTTTATATTGTGCGGCGAACCGTTGAAAGCCGCCTTCCGCCGGACCCGTGCTGATGATCAGTTGTTTGGGGGGTGCGGGGCGCACGAATTGATAAGTTGCCCAGAACGCGGTGGCAATAACGAGCACGATGGGAAGCCCGATGACCAACATATCTTTGAGGGTCATCCGAATCAACCGGCGAATAAAGTTTTTGGCGGCGTTAGTCAGAAAGCCTCCGATAAATGGAATGGTATTGCCGGCCGAAGAGAAAAAGCAGCGGCGAATATTGCCGTGGCGATGGGCCGATCACTACAGGATTGGCTCGAATGATAGCAGCGATTGTTGTTCGTAAGAATTCACGTAATTTACTGCGCGGGCCCAGCTTGAGACTTCGATGGAAAATTTAACCTCAAAACGACGCGTTAAATTTCACGTGTTTCCGTATCTCCTCAATATCTTTTGATGTAATCCCGACAGCGGCACAAGCCGCTCGTTGGTCGGGTCGAGGCGGCGCATGGTATCGATATGGTTGCGCGCTTGTTTGCCGAGACTGTTGTCCCAGCCGACGTTTTCCAAGTACTTGAGAATAGCTAGTGCAGCGTTGAAGACGACTTGCGGGTTATCGGGAAGTTTGCGAACGGCTTCGTTCATCATTTGAACCGCACCTTGATAGTCGCCCTGCCGAGCTTTTTCAGCGCCGGAGGTAACCAATTGGGCGACATGCTGCCGGCTTTCATTAACCAAACGTTCCGCGAGATCTTTTTGGCCTGCCGCTTCGAATACACTCATCGCTTTGGCGAGCGCGGCATCGTTGGCTGTATTGTTCATGACATCCAGCATGACTTCCGAGGCACCCGCTTCCAGCTTGTGTTCGAGACAGTTTTTCGCCAACTCCATTTTCATTTCATTCGATAGGCCGACGGTGTCCCGGCATGCTTCAACTGCGTCGTTAAGCGCTTGTGTTGCGCGTGCCGTATCGCCCGTATGGGCATATACCAGCGCGGACGACAGCGCGCGGCATGCCGGTGTGTTTTTCATGGCGCCGAGGGATTTTTCCATGTCGCGGATTACCGTTGTCGCCTGTTGCGTGTCGCCTTTTTTGACCAATGTCTTCACTAAACGGACATGGTCTTCAGGACTCCGAAACTCGGAGTACTTGGCTTTAGTCACGACTTTTTGAAATGATTTTTCGGCTGTATCCACGTCACCCGTTTCGAGCGCGACTTCGCCTAGTTTCCGTAAACGTCGAACGGCATGAGGCGAGACAGTTACCGCGTTGGCCAGCACTTCTTTCGCTTGTGCTAGCTTGCCGCTTGCTTCCTGTGTTTTTGCAAGCCAATCGTAGGCATCCATGAACTTATTGTTTTCGGCGACCAGCGAGGTGAGTATTTGTTCTGCTTCCTCGTAACGGCTTTGCATGAACATCGACCTCGCTAAACCCAGTTGCGCCCAAGCGACCGGTTTCGTTTCGAGTATCTTTTTGTAAATTTGCTCGGCCTCTGCGGGTTCGCCCAGTGTGATATGCAATTCGGCGCGCAAGCGGGTGAAATCGGCTGCGTAGCGGCGATATTTCTCTTCGTTATGCGTGCAGGTTTCAACCGCCTCATGCAAATCACCATGTTCTATCAAGCGATGGGTCGACAGAAACGCAGCGCGTTTTTCCAGCACTTTCAAGATACGGTCGAGCAACAAATCGGCGGATAGGGGTTTCAGAATGTAGTCGTTGGGCACTAATTCCGCCGCGCTCACGATTTTTTCGTAGGCGCGCTCGGCGGTGACCATGACGAACACGGTGGTTAGCGGAATGATCTTATTGTTGCGCAGGTCTTCCAGGAGTTGCTGGCCGTCTTGTCCTTCACCTAACGAGTACTCGCAGAGAATAAGATCGTATGGTTTTTCTCTTAGGGTGCGAATTGCCACGGCCGAACTGGGCGCGTGGTCGATCTTCATGATTCCGCATTGATTAAGCATGTTGTGCAGGCTACCGCGCATGCCTATATTAGGGTCGATAAGGAATGCAGTCAGATCACTGAGGTCTTGCATAATTTATAGAGTCCGTATGTAGCCAAGGTATATACCCAAGTGCAAAAAATTAGGCCCAATCGGCACGCGCGGGCCGGTAAGGCGCGAATAGGTTGCCCCATATGACGACGGAACTGGTTATTCCAGTCCATTGATATGTTTACGGACAATTTTGGGAAAAAAATAGGGTGAGGCGAATATTTCGATTTCAAAAGAATGGACGGGTGTTAACCTAGCTGCACTGTGAGCACACACCTTCGGTTTCTTTGCGATGAAATGCTAGGCCGACTGGCACGCTACCTACGCGCGGCCGGCTACGATACATCGCTTGCCAGCGGCGGATTACCGGATCGCGAATGGCTTATTCAGGCGCGCAGTGAGGTACGTTACTTTTTGACCCTGGACCGGGAAATACTTCAGCATCGTGCTGCCAAGGACGTGGCGGTCTTGCTTCCGCACGGCGACCTGGATGAACTGGCCCACATGCTATCTGAGCGTTTTCATGTCGATTGGCTTGCCCACGCGTTTACCCGTTGCCTAGTCGATAACGCGTTGCTAGTCCCTGCCAGTGATGATGACCGGCGCGATCTTCCTGCTATTGCTTCCAATACATTGATAATGAAATGCCCCCATTGCCGACGGGTTTATTGGGCAGGCTCCCATTATCGAAGAATGATGGCGCGAATGACTCGCTGGCAAAGGGGCGAATGGAACTTGTAGGTCGGATTAGCCGCAGGCGGGAGAGGGCTAGGGTGATTGATAGAATTGCAGTGGCTTATTCATCCCCCTCATCCCAGCTCTTCTCCCGCCCGCGGGAGAAGAGAGTTCGTACAAAAGCTTTATCTATCTACAAAATCAACGTGACTAACCACTATTCCTGGCCACCAATGAAATTGGTACGGTTGTTACAACGTCAGTACAGCGCGACCATGAATTAATCCGTTTCGCATTCGTTCGAATACGTCGTTGATTTGTTCCAGTGGTTGCGTTTCGATAATGCAACGGACTTTACCCTCGGCCGCTAGCGCCAGAACCGCGCGTAGATCGTCGCGAGTTCCTACTGCAGAACCGGCAATACGAATTTCTCCCGATACTAACCCTAAGGCAGCAAACGTCAATGGCTCGGGCGGCAGCCCTACCACGGCCAGGGTTCCCGCAGGCCGCAAGGATTTGAATGCGGCGTCGTAAGTGGTTTTAGCGGGGGAGGTCACTAGCGCCACATGGGCCCCGCCCCGTTTGCGAATGCTTCTAATGGCGTCGGGATCTTCGATATTGAATACGTAGTCCGCGCCTAATGAACGGGCCAGCGCTAGCTTGCCTTCGGTTTTATCGAGCGCGATGACTTCGGCGCCGAATGCTTTTGCGATTTGTACGGCAAGATGGCCCAAGCCGCCGATGCCGAATATAGCCACTCGCTGACCAGCGCGCACCTCGGCATTTTTCAATGCGCGATAGACTGTTACGCCGGCACAAAACAATGGAGCGGCTTCCGTTGAAAGTAATGAATCGGGAACGGGCAGCGCATACTCTGCCTTGGCACGCATGAATTGAGCATAGCCGCCGTCCACCATCAATCCGGTGATGACGCCGTTGCGGCAGAGATTTTCTAGCCCTTCCTCACATTGTTCGCATCGACCGCATGCGGCATGCAGCCAGGCTACGCCGACGCGTGCGCCTACCGCTAGATGAGTGACCGCATCGCCTTTTTGTACGACATGCCCGACGACTTCGTGCCCCGCAATCAATGGCATTTTCGCAGCGGCGTTAAAGCCGGCTAAATCGCCTTGTGCGATATGCAAATCCGAATGGCACACACCGCAGGCTTCTACCTTAACAATAACGTCATCTGCGCCGGGTATCGGCATCGGCACTTCGTCAATGCTGAATGCTTGATTGAATGTATGGATTACTGCAGCCTTCACTAGAGATCCTTAAGAAAAAATAAATGCGGCGTCCGCCACAAGAACAGTGGTTCAATGGGAATGATGCGATGGTCGAAATATACCTTGCATCTCAGTCCGCGGTCACGGCCTACATTGGCGATGTTTGGCTTTGTATAAGACGTTGAATTACCATTGCGTCGCGTTAAGTACTTGTGCAAAGTTTCCCAGCGGCGTTGTAAATGGTACTGCCTGCGTCGACGCCCTTGCAGGGCGCGTCTGCGCTTGCACGCGCAGACCGTTTCGCAGGCGAGCAGCATGCTGCTCGAAACCCCTGCTCAACCCTTGCTGGAAAACTTTTGCGCAAGTACTTATACCGCGTAAACGGTGATATGGCGCTTACTTAATTAAATATTCGCAGGCTTTATCGCCTGCGATCTCACTTGCCGACATGGACATTTTTATTATTGTTGTACTGATTTTATTGAACGGCGCTTTTGCGATGTCTGAAATGGCCATCGTTTCATCGCGCAAAGCTCGATTGCAGCAGCGAGCGGATGAGGGCCATACGACCGCCGCGGCGGCTCTTGAACTGGCGAATGAGCCGAGTCATTTACTTTCCATCGTTCAAGTCGGCATTACCAGCATAGGCATTCTCAATGGCGCGTTCGGTGAGGCGGCGATTGCTGACCGGCTCAGTGCTTATTTCGCCGATATTCCATTACTTGCTCACCATAGCAGAGGCATCGCTATTGCGGTCATGGTAGTGACCATTACTTATCTGTCGGTTATTTTAGGCGAGCTGGTTCCCAAGCGATTGGCGCTGATCGATCCCGAGGGAGTCGCCATGCTAGTTGCCAAGCCGATGCAATTGTTGGCGCGGGCCGCTTCACCGTTGGTGAGATTCTTGACTTTATCGAGCGAAGTCGTGATCCGCTTACTGCGTGTCCGCCAGCGCGAAGACCTGCCGGTGACCCAAGAAGAAATCAATGTGCTGATGGAGCAAGGGGCGGAGGCGGGCGTATTCGAAGAGACGGAAACGGCGTTGGTATCGAATATATTGCGTTTGGATGATCAACGTATCAGCGCCATCATGACGCCGCATGTGGATATGGTGTACTTGGATCTGGAAGACGCCATCGATGAAACACGGAAGAAGTTAAGCGAAAGCCCGCACTCCAGCATGCCGGTCTGTAAAGGCGGTTTAGATAATGTGGTCGGTATTTTAGAAGCCAAACATTTACTAGCTTCGCTTATTGCCGGAGAGCCGATGGACATCGCTGCTCATTTGCAACCACCACTCTATCTCGCTCGCTCGCTCAGCACGGCCGAGTTAATGCAGACGTTTAAAGAGAGCCGCAAAGATATCGGTCTGGTTGTGGATGACTATGGCAATTTGATGGGGCTCGTTACGCTGAACGATATTCTCGAATCCATTGCGGGAGAAGCCTTGCAAGAAGCCGATGCGGAAGAAATGGTTCAACGCGAAGACGGCTCATGGCTAATGGACGGCATGGTGGGTACGGAGAAATTTCGTCAAGTAATGGATGTGGATGAATTGCCCGGCGAGGAAACCGATAACTTTCACACCATCGGTGGATTCGTCATGATGCAGTTGGGCCGAGTGCCGCAAGTAAGCGATCATTTCATCTGGAACGGTTTGCGGTTCGAGGTCATGGATATGGATCGTAATCGTATCGACAAAATTCTTATATCTCGTGCGCCGCCTCAACAGGAAGAGCAGGACGAATAACGGTGCAGGTCTTCCAATAGGAAATTTGTTGCATCGACGAAGAATCTGCTTTTCGTCGATGTTTAGAGCGGATTTCGACTTAATGTACGGTATCGTTGCCCCCAAATGGGGATTCCCGCTATGCGTCGCGACCCGGGGGCCGCATTGCGTCGTTGTTCGTTGCTTGCCTGGAATACCAAGCGGCGCTTCTCTCGTCTAGCACTGCACCCCAAAGAAACTCAGCGATACCGTACATTAAGTCGAAATCCGCTCTAATAAAAGCGCAATAGATTTTCTTCATTGCTCCGATTGACGAAAGAGGGCATGGCTATTTTTGCCATGCCCTTTTTTTGTGTCCTGTCGATTCACGCCAGTTGTCTACATTGCCTGCGGTTAATCGATTCATCACTTTTCTTGCATTAGATTCCATGCCGACCGCCAATTTCAAATTGACGGTCTATAGTTAGAACTCATTTCATCAATATTCGAGCCGCGCGCGGGGTTGAGGGGCGCCCTTCGCTTGCGTCGTCGCGCCTGAAAGATTGGTGCGTTGTTTAGGCGGGTATCAATGAAATGAGTTCGAACAAACAGCCCGACCGACAATAGGATGGAGGAAAGGAAATGATGCGGGAGAACAACGAGGAAATATTGAAACATACCTATGCGGCGGTCGAACGCGCCGCTCACATCGATTTTAAAGACTACCCCATAGACATGAGTTTCAGCGATGGCGTTTTGACGCTGGACGGAGAAGTGCCCGACATCGTATGCAAGAAGCTCGCCTTGAACGGTATTGCCGCTGTACCCGGTGTCGAGAACGTGGTGGACCGATTGCGGGTAAAGCCGGGTGAACGGGCTGGAGACGGCGCTATTCGCAATGCCATATGTGACAACTTGTTGCGCGATGTGGATTTTCAAAATTGCGAATTGAGAGCCCTAGCCAAGAGAAACGAAGTGCAATTGCTTAGGCAGCCGCAAGACGGCGAGTCCAGTGGATCTATAGTTATTACGGTAGAAGAAGGTGTGGTTACGCTTTGGGGGCATGTGATTAGTCTTTCTCATAAAAGACTGGCCGGCGTATTGGCATGGTGGACAACGGGATGTCGCGATGTTGTGAATTCGTTGGAAATCAGTCCGCCGGAAGAGGATAACGACGACGAAATTGCCGATGCATTACGTCTCGTATTAGAGACGGATCCTGTTGTGCCAGCTGAGCAAATCGGAATCAGTGCTCGTGATCATGTGGTTACTTTAGAAGGCATCGTTGCAACCGAACAACAACGTCGTCACGTGGAACTCGATGCTTGGTATATCTTCGGCGTATCGGATGTCGTTAATAGAATTCAAGTTCATCCATAATTTATATGGCTATATTTGCCATATGGGATTTTTTTAAAAATGCGAAATATTTTTTAAGGTCAGCAGTTAAGGCCATTACGTCTTGTTGTAACAGGTGGGGTGACGGCAAAGTCGACGGTAAAAATTGCAGATGCCTATAAATTTTACAAAGTTGTTCTATGTATATTTTATGGTTTGCTTTGCTAAGAGTGTGTTTTACATCAATGTTTTTTGTCGGCACTAATGTTGCTCCGCAGCAAGGACCTGCGGCAACGTAGGTTGTCGAGACAGACAGAGTCATTTTAAAACTAGTGAGGTAATTGTTATGTACGAAAATCCAGGTAGACAGGAACAAGGTAATCAAGCACAAGGCAGACAAGAGCAGGGTCGTCAGCAACAAGCTCTTCAGCAAGGCAATATGCAAATTGGAGGGCAACAGCAAGGCGCCGGGCAACAAGGGAGCCAACAATCGCAACAAAGCTATATGGGCTATGGCCAACAAAGCGGCGGAATGGGACAACGCGGTGCCGATCAGTCCATGAATATGGCTGAACTCGCATTGCGGGGAACCGCTGTGCTATTCGATATCCAAATGGCAGCCGTCCGTAGCATGTTGCAAATGCAAGCGCGTAGTGCCGCCGCGCTGGGCGCTCCCGATTGTTCGGATCTGCTGCGTCTGACCGATACGGGTGCTAAACGTCTGTTGTCCACCAGTGCGGAACAAATGCTGAATTCCGCCCGCCAAGCTAATGACACCATCACCGAAATGCAACGTCAGTTCGGTCGTTTGGTCGAACAGGGCACCATGCAGCTTACCGAGGAAATGCGGCAAGGGTTGGAAGAACTGAACCAACGCACACAGGAAGGTCTGCAAGAAGTTAAAAACATTGCGCAGCAAAGTGCAGACCAAGGCGAACGAATGCTGCAGCAGCAAGGTAGTCAATGGCGGCAAGGCGAGCAACAACAAGCCGGACGTGGACAACCTCAGTTTGAACAGCAAGGACAACAAGCGCAGCAAGCTCGTCCGGGCGAACCAGCACGTGCAGGCCAACCTGGTCAGGCACAAACGGAACAGCCGCGTCCTGAAGAAGAGCATGAAAGATCGGGTAAACGTCGTTCAGCCTAACGTTTAATCGCGATCGCAACACATTCGTTGCAACCCCGCCTAGGCGGGGTTTTTTATTGCCTATCGCAGGTTTCTAAATAAACACAAACCGGATTTGTTATCTGGCATCAATATTGCAGAAGTTATTCGTAGCACTAACTAGAACCGTTGGCGCCTTTAAGCTAACGGGTAAACGACTTTCGATAAATAGGTTGACCGCTGCGCGAAGTATTGAAGTGCGCAAGCTTTATTGTCGATCATGGGAAAATAGGGGAATCGGGATGATTAGAGCGGATTTCATGAATGTACGAAATCGATGTCTCAAAATGCGGGCGTCCGCTAGTTATCGCGATGCGGCTAATGGGTATTTCCTTAGCGGAGAGCGCAGCGACGCAATACGCTCTAAAGAATTCCGGCGATACCATTCATTCATATGAAATCCACTCTAATGCCGGGCCGAAATTGCTGGCGTATCGAACACGCCGATAGAGTGAGTTTTCTTATCGATGGAGATGCTTACTTTCGTGCGGTACGCGCTGCCATGGCCTGCGCACAACGCAGCATTTTTATTCTGAGTTGGGACATCGATAGCCGCACACGTCTAGTGCCTGAAGGGGCTCATGATGGTTTGCCGGAATTGCTCGGCGATTTTCTCGAAGCGTTGATCGCAAGGCAAAAGGGTTTGCATGTTTATTTGCTGAACTGGGATTTCGCCATGTTGTATGCGCTGGAGCGCGAGTGGCTACCGGTTTATAAACTCGGATGGAGGACCCATCGTCGACTGCATTTTCGAATGGATGGACGGCATCCGATCGGTGCATCCCATCATCAAAAGATCGTCGTGGTCGATGATAAAGTGGCCTTCGTCGGCGGGCTCGATTTGACACGCTGCCGATGGGATACACCACAACATAGACCGGACGAGCCGTTACGCTGCGATGCCGATGGAGTTCCGCATTCCGCTTTTCACGACGTTCAAGCGATGCTTGATGGTCCAGCGGCCAGCGCATTGGGCGAGCTTGTGCGTGATCGCTGGCATCGCGCGACCGGCCATCGCATCGGTTCATCGAACGGACATTCCGGTGATCCATGGCCCCGATCGGTAACGCCCGATATTCTCGATGTTCCTGTGGCGATCGCTCGCACCGATCCAAAATTCGAAGATCGCTCGGCGATCGAAGAAATCAAGCAATTACATCTCGATGCGATTGCTTCCGCTCAACGTTGCATTTATTTCGAAAATCAATATTTCACATCGGGCATCATCGCCCAAGCGTTATCCGCGAGATTAAGCGAGCTTGATGGACCGGAAGTCGTTGTGGTGTCGCGCCTGACGGAAAGCGGCTGGCTTGAGGAGGTGACCATGGGAGTGTTGCGTGCGCGGCTGCATTCGCGCTTGAAAGCTTCCAACACCCATGGCCATTATCATATGTATTATCCGGTCATTCCTGGTTTGGAAAATAACCCGCTCAATGTGCATAGCAAATTGATGGTGGTCGATGATGAATTGCTATGTGTAGGGTCAGCGAATCTTAGTAATCGTTCGATGGCGCTGGACACCGAATGCAATATCGCCATCGAAGCGCGGGGCGATCGGCGAATTAAAGCGGCCATTGTTCGTTTTCGCAATCGCCTATTAGCCGAACATTTGAACGTTACGTCCGATGCCGTGAGCGCTGCTATCGAGGAAAAACAAAGCTTGCTCGCAGCAATCGAATCTCTGAAAGGCCCCGGACGTTCATTGGACACGCTCGATCCCGTCGTTACTCCGGAACTCGATGCGCTAGTCCCCGATACCGCGTTGATCGATCCGGAGCAGCCTATCGATCCCGACGAATTGGTCGATCAATTGGTGCCCAAAGAGACGCGCCGACCGATTCCCGGCCGACTTGCCGGACTCGCTGTGCTTGCGTTAGCGCTGGGGGGGTTAGCAATAACATGGCGCTGGACACCGTTGCACGAATGGCTGAATCTTAAATCGCTCGTTCGGTTGGCGGAGACCTTGAACGATATGCCGTTTACGCCGATTGCCGTCGTCTGCGCCTATGTAGTGTCCGGTTTTTTGATGATACCGGTGACCATTTTGATTGCTGTAACCGGTATCGTATTCGGCCCTGTGGTGGGCGGTTTGTATGCCATTGCCGGGGCATTGCTCAGCGCTTTCGCCGGTTATATGCTGGGTCAATGGCTTGGTCACGATATGGTGCGTCGTTTTGCCGGGGATCGCATCAACCGGCTTAGCCGGCGAATCGCGCAGCGGGGTATTCCAGCAGTTGCTATCGTGCGTTTATTACCCATTGCCCCATTCACCGTTATCAATGTTGTGGCCGGCGCGTCACATATCGGCTTACGGGATTTTCTGGTGGGGACATTGATCGGATTATCGCCTGGCATTTTATTGACCGTTACCTTCGTCCATCATCTTGTCGAAGCGGTTCGCGAACCGAATGTAATTGCTTTCGCTGTGCTGGCTGTTGTGGCGGGAATATTGATAGGGATCGCGATCCTTTCCAGGCGTTATCTTGGTCGTAAGGAGAAGAGAACGGCTAGCAAGGACAAGAGTCAACATCCAATGACGCAGGTTACGGAATGAATACCGCCGACACAGAACTATGGCCGCTGACTTTCGTTACCTACAATATTCATTCCGCTATCGGTACGGATCGACGTTTCTCGCCGGAGCGGATCGCGCAAGTGCTGCGTGAAATCGACGCCGATGTTATCGCATTGCAGGAGGTGCCGCTCGGCGGACCGCGCGTTCCCGATGTGCTCGCCTATTTACAAGAAGCGACCGGTTTTTTAGCGGCACCGGGCGCGACGGTGCATTTGCCGCAAGGGCGTTACGGCAATGCGGTGTTGAGCAAGTATCCCATTGCATCGATTCGGTCCGTCGACCTCTCCTTCGGCGGCCGTGAGCCGCGAGGCGCGCTCGATGCGGATTTGCTTTGCCATGGACATCCGCTTAGAGTGGTGGCGGTACATTTGGGATTGCGGCCCGCGGAACGGCGCTGGCAAATACGTCGTCTACTGGAAATGTTCGATACCGAAGAAATGCCTATAGTGCTCATGGGCGACATTAATGAGTGGTTCGTTTGGGGCCGTGCCTTGCGCTGGCTCATGTCCCATTTTCAGCAAGCACCGGCACCCGCGACATTTCCTTCCCGTTGGCCTATTTTTTCGCTCGATCGAATTTGGATACGACCGCATCATCGACTCATTCAGGTGAAGGCACATGGCAGTGCTTTGGCTCGGGTGGCATCAGACCACTTGCCGCTCGTGGCGCATATCGGCGCACAGTGATTTTTCGAGGAATCGAAAAGAAAGGGCTACTTTCGTGCCAGGTCGTACTATGCTGGATAAACATCATTGCAGCTTTTCTATTTTAGGACTTACGAAAAACCGCCCCGGCGGCGTTGCACCTCCTTGCCGTACTACTTTGTATTGTCTGTGTCGGCGCGCGCCTTGTTGGGACAATTTTGCGTAAGCCCTGCCATTTTTAGGAGTTAAGTAATGAGGCAATTCATTCGGCATCCCGCTGATATTCCAATCGAAGTTTGTTCCGAAAGCCAACGAGCACCTACGAAGCGGCAAGTCCATAACGTCAGTCTCGGCGGCTTGGCGTTTCAATCGGATCGTGCTGCGGAGTTAGGTGCGATCGTGGATGTCCGCATTTCGTTCGTACAACCGATGTTTGAAACCAAGGCGCGGGTCGTATGGTGCAGCGAGCATGAAGACGGCTTTGAGCTTGGCGTGGAATTTTTAAGTCCCGAAGATGCTTTCCGTGCACGAATGGTCGAGCAATTGTGCTACATCGAAACCTATAAAAAAGTCATCTTGCAAACGGAGGGACGAGAATTGACCGCAGAAGAAGCAGCTATCGAGTGGATCGGTAAGTATGCTTCCCGGTTTCCTGACGCGGGATCGGAACATACGCGATAACGAATGGCTAACGAATAATCGGCCGAGGTGATCGGCCGATTCTAACGGCAACGCTTTATAGTCCGCACGTATGCCTTTTACGCTCTCGCATCCCGCCGCTGTTATTCCCCTATGCCGGCCGCTTCGTCGTTTCGGTGTAATGTCGGCATTGATAATCGGTAGCTTAGTGCCGGATTTGCATTATTTCCTGCCGTTACCCATCGACCGTGACGATACCCATACTCTAGAAGGACTGTTTTGGTTTTCCCTGCCATTCGGCATGGTGGTTTATTTGGTTTTTCATTTGTTGATTAAACGGCCTTTAGTATGGCTTTTGCCTACATCCATAGCCGCGAAGCTGGTGCCTTTCGCATCCGGGCAATCATTGCTTCCCCGCGTGAAATGGACTGCCGTTCTCATTTCGTTATACATCGGCACTGCAACTCATTTGATATGGGACGCCTTTACCCATGGCGGCGCAGCCGCGGTGCAATTTATTCCATTGCTGCAAATGACGGTATTTCGAGTCGGCGATTATCCGGTTCGGGTTTATCAAGTGCTCCAGCAATGTAGTACGTTCGGCGGACTTGCGTTGATCGGGTTATGGTGTTTGCGCTGGCTGCGTATGGCTCCTGCTTATCCCCTTGAACTGCCATTATTGTTTTCAGTGCGGGAACGCAACACCGTACTTTTGTGTTCACTACTGCTATCGGGGGTTTTCGCGCTCGTTGCCGCAACGACGGCGCCTATTGCTTCCAATGGGCTTCTCCTTGTTCGCAACGTACTCAAGAGTGCCGTTGTGGAAGGAATGTCGGTATTGGGAATAGTCTTACTGACTTATAGTGTTATCTGGCACTTGCGAGCATTTCGTTTGCAGCGTTTTATTTGAGCCGTTAACGCGAATGCCTGTTATGAGCTATTTCACGTTGGCGAAATAGCTCATAACAGGTGTTAGATACCGTCCTACAATTCATCCGCCTGTTCTTGGTGATCGGGCAAGACGGTAAAGCTTTATCTGGCTATTTCGGCAGATTAGGCATGGTTTGAACGGAATATCCCTCTCCGCGGCCATCTGTTTCGCCGAGATTGCGTTGCCATATGGGGTTGCGCATCTGATCTGATAGTACGGCCGTGCTGCTGTCATATTGGCTGGGCTGGCTGCTGTAACTAGGATCCATGCTTTGTGACTGTCCAGGCTCGCTCGTTCCGGCAGTGCTACCGCTATCTACGCCGCTGCTATTCGGGTCCACGCTGTAACCATTGCTATATCCACTGCTACCGCTGCCTGAACTGCTGTTATAGCTGCCGCTACCAATACCGGAGGTTGTATCCGGATTGGTGTCTGCATCCGCCATCGCTGCTATCGATCCTGCCAATAGCGCGACGCTAGCAATTGCCCCGAGGGCGCGAGGTATTATCTTTGGATTACACATGATAATTCTCCAATCGTTGAGAAAACAAAATGCGATCAGCGTTTGTCTGCCGACGAAGTATCCCTTGCAAGGGGCATGCCATTCATGGCGTTGACGGCTGTGACCGTCTTAAGAATGGGGCTATGGAGAAAGGGAATCGCTTGTCGGGCCGGTAATAATTGCAAAAGGAAAAGAAATCTTTACTAGGGTTAGTCATGCAGGAGTTGTATGGTGCGCCGTGCGCACCATACAGAATTAACATGATTGACCACTAGAACGCGCTGCTTACTGCATCGATAGCAAATCCGCGCTAACCGTTGTGAAGTTCGAATGGATTAGCGGGTAGTGTCGTGCGTAGATGGCGGTGATGCTGAATGAAGGGATGGCGGTAAATTTGCACAGGGATTTTCCCGCTGTGCGGCTGGAGTGAACCAAACGAAGTCGAATTCAGCACCTTCTTCGGCGATATAGTCGGAGGCGTATCGATGGGCCGGTTCGACTTCCATCAAGCTGATGCTGACGACACGCGCACGCGGTACTCGCGCTGTTAAATAAATCGGTACACCGATGTCTTTTCTCGCGTGTCCATGACCGAGGATTGCGACCGCGCCGGTTGCAGATCGAGCGATCAGCGCCTCGGCCATGGTTGCGTCTCTTAATCGTTGCGCGGCCATTAAGCCGGGAAGCATCGTTGCCGGTGCATGGCCGCAATGGCCGGCAACGATTTCATGGCGCAATGTATCCTCGCGTTGTTGATTCCAAGCGGCACTAAGTGCCAATGCAGCGAAGCGGGGGTCCTCGGTTAATTGTTGCGGTTGACCGACGATTCGCCTTGCTTCGGCGCGGGACAGATTGATTGCCGCGATGGGTAATTTGTTGCGCAGTGCGATGGCGACTAACGGTTCGTACAATGGCCAATTCCATCCTTTTCGGTCGAATTGGCCTGCATCGGCGATTGATTCCGTTGTCGTGTTCGGCATTGCGGCTGCTTCATTTAGTGCGGTTTGATGCTCTATATCGAACTGCTCCATGGCGAGTGCAGGACGGCGATCGCGGGCTAATGCTTCGACGATGCTTGTTTGAATCCGATGATGTACTTCATTATCGTGCGTTTCGCCGAGCAGCAGGTAATGGGCATCTCTCACCTGTTGCAATAATTCATCACGAGTAATGATGCGTTGCGCTTTAACATCCCATATTTGCCCAATAAGCGAATGCTCTTGCGGATGCGTTGATGACGGTTCCAGGCTCGTGCAAGCCGTCAGCAGCAACACGGCCAATAACGGTAACAACACATAAAAACGAGAGAGCACTCGATTGCTGTTATTCGTCATTGTCCGTGCCGACCGTATCATTTAGTCGTATTGCGTGTCCGTGCGCCGCGATGTGGTGCGGGTATTGCCGTTGCTATGCTTGTGTGCCGCTGGTGCGCCGTTGCCGCTCTTAGGTTTCCCACTAGCATTTTGCGAAGTTCGATTGCGCGAATCTGGCTTTTTGCCTTGGCTTGCATTTCGCTTGCGTTGATTATCGGCAGCGGTTCCCGTTGTTCTTCTTCCGCCGTTGCGATCGGCGGAGCGGAGTTGAATCGGTTCCGGTTTTGCATTCGGATCCGGTTCGAATCCGGGAACGATTTCTTTCGGTATTTGCTGCTTGATCAATTTTTCCACATCGGCGAGGAATTGCTTTTCATCGACGCAGACTAGGGATACCGCTTCGCCGGTGGCACCGGCGCGGCCTGTGCGGCCGATTCGATGGACATAATCTTCTGCGACGTTGGGCAAATCGAAATTCACCACATGTGGCAATTGATCGATGTCGATACCGCGTGCAGCGATGTCGGTGGCAACCAACACTTGCAATGCGCCGCTTTTGAATTCGGCCAATGCGCGCGTGCGTGCCGATTGGCTTTTGTTGCCATGAATGGCGAGCGCGGTAATACCATCTTTGCCGAGACATTCGGTCAGTTTATTGGCCCCATGTTTCGTCCGCGTGAACACCAACACTTGTTCCCAGCGATGGGTCTTAATCAAGTGCGATAGCAATTCGCGTTTGCGATCGCGATCCACCGGATAGACTTTTTGCGTGATGACTGCCGCCGTGGAATTACGTCGGGCAACTTCAATCATCGCCGGCGCGTCGAGCAAGCCGTCGGCGAGCGCTTTGATGTCGTCGGAGAAGGTTGCGGAGAACAGTAGGTTTTGCCGTTTTTTCGGTAACAAGGACAAAATGCGGCGGATGTCTTTGATGAAGCCCATATCGAGCATGCGATCGGCTTCGTCGAGGACGAGAATCTCGATCTTGGATAAATCGATCGCCGATTGTTGATAGAGATCCAATAAACGGCCGGGCGTTGCGACGAGGACATCGACGCCTTGTTTCAAGCGAGCGATTTGCGGATTGATGCCGACGCCGCCGAATATCGCGATGGAGGACAGTTTTACGTGTTTGCCGTATACACGCACGCTTTCCTCCACTTGCGCTGCTAGCTCGCGAGTCGGTGTGAGAATCAATGCGCGTAACGGTCTACGGGACGTCTTCGAATCGTGAGTTTTGTCGGCCGATAACCGTTGCAGCATGGGCAATACGAAACCGGCGGTCTTGCCGGTACCCGTCTGCGCGCCGGCCAATAGATCGCCGCCGGCCAACACCGCAGGAATCGCTTGCATCTGAATAGGAGTGGGGTGGGTATAGCCGTATTCGGTTACGGCACGAACCAATTCCTCGGACAGGCCGAGTTCGGAAAAAGACATATAAACCTTCAAATGGTATCGGCCTGTCGCCATTTGAGGCGCCAGTCGCAGGCGGGATGGGAAGCTGGAGTCGACATCGACGGCGGCCAAGGGACTGGTCAGAGTGCCGCGTGCCGGGAGTATAGCAGCCTTGGGGATCGTTCGAGTGTCCTTTGTAACGAGTTCTGCGAAAAGCGCTTTGGCACCGATTACTTTTTGTTGGTTACCATGGTTGTCATTAAAAATAATTGGACTCTGCCGATTGGAATGCTGGAACAAAGTCGTAGTGCGGTGGCCTCACTTGTCTAACGGACGATTTACGTTAACCGTCATTATCTGTAGGAGTAAGGTCATGCAGCCGCATATCGGTGGTAGTGTTCGGTCTTGCTATCGCAATCAAACGGACTGGAGGCGGTCGCTATGAACGGAATCAAAAAGCTGCGTAGACACTTGGAGGATCATCCCAATGACCAGTCGTCTACGGTTCTTGCTCGATTAATCGTGGCGCTAGAGAAAAACGAGCTGTTTCGTTTAGGTGATCTATACGAACTCGACTACAACACCTTTTCGTTAGCAATCGAAATCATGGAGGACTGGCGGCTCGATCGTTATTACGCATCAAGAACGAAAGTCCTCGACTATGTGTTGCATGGATTGCCCTTCGAGGGAATCGGGGATTGGCACGGCTAGTGATGCGGCCCTAGGCGGTTAATATTGTCTTATTACGCGCCGCTCACTTTGAGCTGTAAGAGAAATTTACGAATGCGCGCCGCGTTGACTCCAAGATCGCTCAAACCAACACGAGATGCCGAGCGAATATCCAAACGGCTGCCTGTTGCATCGGGTATAACCCGGATAACTACATCGTCTTTGAATCCATATGGCAACGTAGTATCTGTTGCTTCAAGGCGGCCTTCGGTGGGATTGGCGACTGTTATTTGCCAGCGCGCGTCAAGAACAATGGTTGCCGCTTTGGCGAATAGCTGATCGGGCGGCAGCGACGATTGATACGATGTGATATCGGGATAGGCTTGGTTTTGCTGATCGGCTATTCGAGGGCCGCCGTATTCGGCTCCGTTGGGCGATACTTTACGGATGCTGGCTAATGCGACGAAGCGCGGCGGGTTATAGGT
>Ga0157374_10001201_pt1 | contig 22148 bp, 17 predicted proteins | sample M25metaG_FD_115308 | JGI IMG/M metagenome (GOLD analysis project Ga0157374, IMG submission 115308) | Miscanthus rhizosphere microbial communities from Kellogg Biological Station, Michigan, USA - M2-5 metaG | ecosystem: Host-associated > Plants > Roots > Rhizosphere > Soil | place: USA: Michigan... | reverse complement strand
TGAATCTCGGGAGCGAGGCTGCCGTAGTCGCCGACAGGCTGCGGCGGGGGCTCGGCTCGATCGCCCGCGATGCTCACACCGGGAATACTCGTTGCCGTTGCCGTTGCGCCCGCACGAATCCACGCGCGTATCCATGACACTTCGTCCGAAGTCAGCGGCGTCCGGCCTTCGGCCGGCATGAAATGCGGATCGCCTGGCTGCAGAGTCACTCGCGCCAGCAGCATGCTTGCCTCCGGTTTCCCCGCAACCACAACCGCGCCATCCTTCCCTCCCCGCATCAGGTCATCGTAGCTATCCAGCCGCAAGCCCGCCTTCGCACTTCCCGATCCATGGCAGGCAGCGCACTTCGCGTCGAGAACCGGATGAATGTGGAGAGCAAAAAAGGAATCCGTACTGGCGCCCCTCGGTGTGGCAGAAGGAACCATCCAGCGTAGAGGCTGTGGCACGTAGTGGGTAAGATAATCCCCGCCGTGCGTAATCGAACCGCCCTGATGCCCTGTCCAGAGAAGAGCAAGAAGGCTCGCGCTCAACAGCGCGGGATAGGCAAATGCTTGCTGCCGCCCGGCCCATGCCGGTCGCAGGATAATGCAAATCATCAGCCCGATGCACAGCACGATCGCGCCCCACATATGGCGCGTCACTGTCGAGCCTGTGTCGCCCGCCCCATACGCCAGCATGTAGCCCAGTGCAAACGTCGGTAGCGCCAATGCCAGCGCCGCTCGAAGGACGAAATCAGCGGCCTCGCGCAGCGCTGGCCTCTTCGCCCCTGCAATCTCGAGAACTGGGACCAGAACAATCATCCCGATCGGCAGATGCAGCAGCGTCGGATGAAAGCGCCCCAGAAACTGAAGCCAGTCTCCATGCGTGCGACCATCTAGGCGAAACAGCAACGGCAGCGCAGCGAGCAGAACGCTCGTGCCCACAACCCAAGCCCACGGGGACCGCATGACCCGGGCGCGTTCAGCACCCGTCACCCGCTCCGCAGAGATCACGCTAAAAGTCCCTTGACCACATATGCGGGTTGCGGCCCCGTGAGTCGCTGATCCAATCCCTGAAAATCATACGTAAGCCGATTGTGGTCGATCCCCAGACAGGCCAGAATCGTCGCATTGAAATTGCGGGCGTGCACCGGATCCTTCACTACGTTATAGCTGTATTCGTCCGTCTCGCCATACGTGATCCCAGGTCGCACCCCGCCACCCACCATCCACGTCGTAAAACAGCGGGGGTGATGATCTCGTCCATAGTTATCAGCGCTCAACCCACCCTGGCTGTAAACCGTGCGTCCGAACTCACCCGCCCAGACCACCAGCGTGTCATCCAGCATGCCTCGCCTCTTCAAATCCGTCACCAGCGCGTAGCAAGCGCGATCCGTCTCCTGGCAAATCACTGGCAGCACGCCAACCACATCCCCATGAACATCCCAGCCGCGCTTGTAAATCTGCGTAAAACGCACCCCGCGCTCCGCCATGCGCCGCGCCAGCAGGCAGTTGTATGCGAAACTTCCCGGCTGCTTCGCATCAGGCCCATACAGGTCCCAGGTGGACTGCGGTTCCTTGCTCAGATCCGTAAGCTCCGGAACTGAAGCCTGCATCCTGAACGCCATCTCGTATTGAGCGATGCGAGCGTTCGTCTCCGGATCGCCAACTTCCGCTTGTGTCTGGCGGTTGATCTCTTCAACCGCGTCTAGCATCTTGCGCCGTACGTTCCGGTCAATCCCATCCGGGTCGGCAAGATACAGCACCGGATCGCCGCCCGACCTCAGTCCAACTCCCGCGTACTCCGACGAAAGAAACCCGCTGCTCCACAACCGCGACGATACAGGCTGGTTGTTCTCCTTCGGATTCGTCTTTGTCTGCAGAACGATAAACGTCGGCAGATTGTCATTCATGCTGCCGAGCCCATACGCAAGCCACGACCCCAGGCATGGCTTACCGGGATTCATGTTGCCCGTGTTCATGAACATGATGGCCGGCTCATGATTGATGGCGTCGGTGTTCGTCGATTTGATGATCGTAAGATCATCAACGAGTTTCCCTGTGTATGGAAGCAGATCGCTCACCCAGGTCCCAGTCTGTCCGTACTGCTTGAACCCCCAGTGGGAAGGCGCGATCGGAAACCTCGACTGTCCCGCCGTCATGCCCGTCAGTTGCTGGTTGCCGCGAACAGAATCAGGAATATCCTTGTTGTACTGCGAAGCTAGATTTGGCTTGTAATCGAGCAAATCAATCTGCGGCGGCCCGCCCGACATAAATAGGTAGATCGCCCGTTTCGACTTCGGCGCGAAATGCGGCAGTCCCAGGTTGTTGCGCCCCGGAGAAGTCACAGGACTCTTGGTATCGGCCGCAAACGCGCTTTCGCGCAGAGCCGCATCTCCAAGCAGGCTGGCAAGTGCAGCCCACCCCAGCACCTTTCCCGACCGCCCCAGAAACTGCCGGCGCGTCTCCACAGACGACCACTCCTGCTTCAGCCCTGCCGGAATGGCTAGATTCGTGACATCGAGTTCGTGTTCGCAATCGGTACAAAGTGGATGTTGCTTCATCGGTTCCTCTGCTATTTGTTCAGCGTCTCATCCAGGTTCAACATCTCGTTCGCGATCATTGTCCATGACGCAAGCTCGGGTTCAGGCGTGTTCCCTGATAGCCTGCTCTCTCCCTCGTGCACCAGCGCATGTGCCGCTTTCGAGTCGCTCGCGTAATGCTTCTGCATCTGACCCAACGAATTCTCCAGAACCTCCAACGTCTTCGGCGAAGGATCCCGCGACAGAAGAATCTCGCTCATGCGATCGATTCGGTCTTCCGGCTTCGGCCCCGCCTCATGGATCACGCGCTCCGCCAGCGCTCGCGCCGCCTCTATCCACTGCACGTCATTCATCGTCACTAAAGCCTGCAATGGCGTATCGGTTCGCTGGCGCCGCGTACACACTGCATCCCGCACCGGTGCGTCGAATGCATCCATGTTTACGGGCGAAGCCATCCGTTTCCAGTAGGTGTACATACTGCGCCGATACAAAGATTGGCCATGATCCTGCACGTAGATCAGGGTGTCGCTCGTCGGATAGCTGACCTGCTCCCATACATTTGGCGGCTGGTACGGTTTCACGCTCGGCCCGCCAATTCGATTAGCCAGCAACCCGCCTGACTGGAGCGCGATATCGCGCAGCATCTCTCCATCCATGCGGAAACGGGGTCCATGCGAGAGCAGCAGATTGCGCGGATCCTTCGCAAGCTGCTGGGGCGTCGACTTCGCACTTTGCCTGTATGCAGCCGACATCGCCATCAGCTTATACATGTGTTTCACGTTCCAGCCGCTCTCCCTGAACTCCACCGCGAGCCAGTCCAAAAGCTCTGGATTCGACGGCCGCTGCCCCATGATCCCGAAGTCTTCCGTAGTCTCGACAATGCCGGTACCGAAAAGCTCGTACCACATTCGGTTCACCGTCACGCGCGCCGTCAACGGATTCTCCGGGGCCACCATCCATCGCGCCAGCGCCAGCCTGTTGTGCGGCATCCCCACCGGTAGCGCCGGAAGATAGTGCGGCGTATTGGCCTCCACCCGCTCTGTCCGGGCCGCATAGTTCCCGCGCTCTAGCACGCTCGCATAGGCAAGCGTCGGCTTCTCCCACGCCACCTGTGTTACGTCGCCACCCGTGGAAAGCTCATCGAGTTGCGCATCCATCGCATGCATCTGCGTGTAGGCCGAACGAAACGCCGGATCGACATTGTTGAGATAGAACTCGCTTGCAACATGCCACTGATCCTCAGTCCATGCCGAGGCTGGCTTCGCTGCAATCTCCGCTACATAATCCTCAAACGGCAACCGGCCCGCTTCATCCTGGGTAATGGACCGTCCGTAAAGCCGGACGTCCTGATACCGGAACTCCTTCGCCGGATTCTCGCCCGGCGCTCGCCACCCAAGCTGCATCGGCGCGCTCGTCCGAATGCTCTCGCCGTGCAGCGTATCCGTTTCCACTACTGTCGCGACGGGCTTTCCATCGATGAAGATCTTCACGCCGGATGCGTGCCCCGACCCATCGTAGGCAAAGAAGATGTGGCGCCACTGTCCGTCTGTCGGCAGCGGAGCGTCCGTTGAAACGCGAATCGCCACAAGTGGGGTGATATCCGGTGTCTCTTTCTTCTCCGGCTTCTTTTCTTCTTTCTTGTCTTCCTTCTTCTTTGGCTCCTTCTTCTCGGGAGGCTTGTACGCCGACAGCTCCTTCTTCGTCAGGTTCTGCGGCGAAGGGTAGTGGAACGTCTCTTTCCTATCCGGATGCTTCTTGTCCTTCACATCCTTCGGCGCTGAATTCACCAGCTCGACCGTGATCACTCCATTGCGAACCGCAAGATCCCAGCCCCGATCATGCTGCTTCGCGTCCATCTTGGAAATAATCGCCCCGGCCTTGTCATCGACAGCAAAGTACGGTGCCGAGCGGAACATGAACCACCCACCCGCGGAGAAACCCTGGTTCCCCTCAAAGTCTCCTGACTTATCCAGCAAAACCCGCGTGTTCGAAGCCATCCGGAAATCTGGCCACAACCACGTGGTCTCGCCCCATTGCGGTGCAACCATCGTTGCCTTGAACGTCGCCGGATTCGCCTGCGGAGCGCTGTTGTGCAGAACGTCGCCCTTCCCCTCGTCCAGCCGCAATCGCACTAACAACTTGTCCGTCGATACTCCCCGAGGAGCATTCTTGTGCGACGAAATCCACGCGCTCACAAGGTCACGCTCATGCAAGCGCATTGACCGTATCTGCCCGCGCAACTCAGCGCGCTTCGCATACACCCGATCGAATGCTTCGCGATTCTGCGCTTGCGGAATTCGAACCACTGGCGACCAAACCGGCCGATCCCCATTGAACGGCTTCTCGTCGATGTTATTGAAGAACGCGCTAAGCGAGTAGAAGTCCTTCTGCGTCGTCGGATCGAACTTATGGTCGTGACAGACGGCACAGCCCACCGTCAGACCCATAAACGTTGCGCCGAACGCCTCTGTCCGGTCCCGCGCAATGTTGAACTTCAATTCCTCTGCGATCGTCCCGCCTTCGTTGCTGCTCTCCCCCAGCCGCACATATCCGCTCGCAATCAGCGGATCGAGATTTTTGGCCGGCAGCAAATCCCCCGCAATCTGCTCCGTCGCAAACTGATCGAATGGCTTGTTGCTGTTAAACGCACGAATCACATAATCGCGATACGGCCAGATGTCGCGGCTGTTGTCGTAGTGCAGTCCGTACGTGTCCGCATACCGTGCATAGTCCAGCCAGTACCGCGCACGCTGCTCCCCAAATGTTGATCGCGACAGCAGGTTGTCAACCAGGTGTTCGTAGGCGCTGGGCGAACTGTCCTTCTCAAACGCGTGAACCTCATCGGGCGTAGGCAGTAGTCCGGTCAGATCCAGCGTGACGCGGCGGATGAGGCTGGCCTTGTCCGCCTCAGCCGAGGGTTGAAGCCCCACCTTGTCCAGTTTCGCCAGAATGAAATTGTCGATCGGGTTCCGCACCCACTCCCCGTGCGACTTCGCCTCAGGTGCTGCGGGCCGCTTCGGCGCTTCAAATGCCCAGTGAGGCCGATACACCGCGCCTTGCTTGATCCACTCCTTCAGAGTCGCAATCTCCGCGTCACTCATCGGCTTGGCTTCGCCCTGCGGATTTTGCGGCATCAGGTAGTGGGGATCGTGCGATTCGATGCGCTTGATCAACTCGCTCCGGTCTGGATGGCCCGGCACGATGGCGTCTGGATGGCCGGGCCTTTTCTTCTCGGCGTACTCCGACAGGTCGAGCCGGAGGCCGGCCTTCCGCATTTCCGGATCCGGTCCATGACAGGCGAAACATCGCGACGCAAGGATCGGTTGAACATCCTGATTGAAGTCCAGTTTTCGCCCATCAGCAACAGTCTGCGTGCGGTGGCAGCCGGCCGTCACCATCAAAGCTGAAACCAGACTTATCCACCCCGTTGCCAGCATGCCTCGCAAAACACTGGCCCTCGACAATCGCGCCGTGAGAATGGTTAACAACTCAGAGTTACTCCCTGCAGAATGTAACGCTTAGACACCTTCGCTCGTGATTGCTCTGGGAAGGACGCCAGGGAACGGGCGAAGGGGACTCCTTTCCAGAGAGAAAAGTTTCTCACCTCGAAATCGCCATTGTCTACGGATGCAGTCCCATTTGCTGAAGGAACCTTGCTTAGGCCTTCGCAATCGTTCCCGGAAGGCCATCGCCTATCGAGGGTAGAAAGACCTCAAAAGTTGTGCCGCTTCTTCCCTGTAGCTGGCACGATCGAAAGCGGATCTTACCCTGGTGCCGCATAACCAGAGACTTCGATACCCAAAGACCCAACCCTGAGCCCCTCAACTGCTTGGTCGTAAAGAACGGGTCGAAGATGTTTCCCCGGATCTCGGGAGGAATCCCGACGCCTCGATCGTGAATCGTGACGCAATTACCCAGGCGTCCTCTGCGCTCCACTGATCTGAGACGAACTGTCACCTCCGACCCCGGCAACGAAACTTCAATAGCGTTGCGAATTAGGTTGCTCAGAACCTGCACAAGCTGCCCCGGAAACCCGCTGATTTTCCCAGCAGTTCGTTTCTGAAATATCACCCGCACGCGATGCACCGCGGCGGAACGCTCCATCATTCCCACCACATCCGCAAGAAGCTCGCCTAAATCAATCTCGATCGGCTTATCTGTGTCCCGATGGAATGAGAGACTTTGCTTCGTAATCCGCGAGACGCGGTCCAGTTCTTTCGCAGCACTCTCCAGCATTGACTGCGTCGCTTGCATCGAATCGCTCGACCGGGCTAGATAAAGTAGATTTGTCAGCGCTTCCAGCGGATTGTTGATCTCGTGGGCAATCGCGTTTGCCATCTTCCCGCTCGCCGATAGCCGCTCGGCGGTACGCAGCGCATGTTCTGCCAGCTTTCTGTCTGTCGTATCGGCAAGGACAAGGATCCTCTCTCCACCTTCGATTTCCCTGTCTATCCTATTGACTGAGACTTGAATGGTCTGTTTTCCAAAGCTGTACTCCGAGCTGAACCGCGGTTCACTCTGACTCAGCGGCTCGCTGGTACCGATCATCCGCTCCAGCAACAACGAGGCATTCTCTCCTGCCTCGAGGTTGGCCTTCATGCCGCACATTCCCAGAAACGCGTGATTCCACCTCACGATGCACCCGCGTTCGTCGATCAAGGCCACCCCCTCTGAGAGGGAGTCAAACGTGGTCTGCCACTGCTCCGAGGCCTTCCTGGATGCATTTTCTGCATTTCGAAGTCGCAGCAGCGCCCGAACTGTCGCAACCAGCACCATTCGGTCGATCGGATGCGTGATGTACGCATCGGCGCCTGCATCCAGCGCTTTCACTTTATCGTCGTTCGACACAAACGAAGCAGATACTTGCAGAATCATGATCGAGCTCGTCGCCGGATCCGATTTCAATCTTCGGCAGACGTCATAGCCCGACATATCCGGCAGGCTCACATCCAGAATGATCAGGTCTGGGTCTGTAAGTGCCAGTTCCAGAGCCCGCGACCCCCGGTCGACCGGCTCGCAAACATGCCCGGCGTTCCCAAGAATTCGTGCCAGCACGTACCGGTTTTCCTCCCGGTCGTCAACAATCAGGATCCGTCCTCGCCCACTCTCAACCATTTGATTCGGGTGTTACAGCCTCGGGAGATAGTCCGGCGGACTTTGCCCAGTCAAGGAACGGTTTCGCCGATAACCTTGATGACACCTCCGCCTTTTTTATTACGGAGGCATTAAGTTTCTCAAGTTCTGCTCGTTCTGAATCCGAAAGATCCTTAGAGGTATAAATCAGAACCGGCAACCGTTCGGTTGCCGAACCCCCTCGAAGTCTTCGAAGAACATCAAAGCCGCTCATATCCGGCATGAGAATGTCGAGAATAATGGCGTCGGGAATCTCTTGCTCGATCGCCGAGAAAGCCTCTGTCCCATTGGACGCCTCGCGGATGTTGAGCCAAGGCTGATCGAGTAGATCACGGAGAATATATCGGGCAATCTCGTTGTCATCGACAAGAAGGATGCGGCGGATTCCACTCTGGGGTATGCGGTTACGAAGTTCCCCCAAAATAGCATCTCGATCAATTGGCTTCTGCAGAAAAGCGTCTATACCGTTCTGTCGGGAAGGCTCCGACTCATCGCTGACGCTTGTTGCGATGCATACCAACTCAGGCCAGCGTTCCCGAAGTCGTGCCAGGAAACCCCAGCACTGTTCTTCCTCCAGATACACGTCCGCTATAACCGCCGCCGGCGTGTGCCTTGCAGTCCAGATCTCGGCCTGCGCTACGTTGACTGCAATAATCGCTTGAAATTCCGAACTCCGGAGATGCGCCTCGAACAGCCGCGCCGTTTCGATATTGTCTTCGAGAATCAAGATAGGGGTGCGATGGAACTCGGGGGCCGGAGGCATCTCGGCTGGATCAATCTCCAATCTCTCGCCCACGTAGACCGCAGGAATCCGGACGAAAAATGTCGATCCCTTTCCCAATTCGCTTTCCAGCCACATTCTCCCGCCGAGTAGCTTAGCCAGATTCCTGCACAGCGGCAAGCCTAACCCCGTACCTCGATACCGATCCTGCAATGGATTATCAACTTGGCTGAATTCCTTGAAGATCGTCTCGTGGTGTTCGGGCGCGATCCCGATTCCGCTATCTGCAACCACGAACTCCACCTCTTCGCCGGGCAGCATGGTGGCCGATACCCTCACATTGCCGTTGGGAGTGAACTTGATGGCGTTCGAAATCAGGTTTCTCAGTATCTGCGAAACTTTGCCTTCATCGGTGCGCAGAGGAACCAGTTCGTCCGTTTCGTCGAAAAGCAGGTTCACGGACGTGTTGTCGGCCAGCAGCGGCTTCAACATTCCCTTCAGCGCGCTAAATAGTTCGTGGACCTCGAACCGCTTCGGCCGCATCCGAACCTTGCCTGCCTCTACCTTCGCAAGGTCCAGGAGATCGTTCACCAATTCCTGCAACACGCGCGCCGAAGACTCGATATATCGGATTTGCTTGAGTTGCTCTCCCGTCAGATCTCCATCGATCCGATCCATCAGCATCCGCGCAAGGCTGATGATCGAATTCAGTGGCGTCCGGAACTCATGCGAAACATTCGACAGAAACTTCGTCTTCAGTTCCGACGCCCGACGCAGATAATCTGCTCGCTCATCAAGCTCCGCATACAATGCCACCACACCGCGATTCGTGTCCTCGAGCTCACGATTAAGCAGCTCAAGTTCTTCCTGCCGTGTTCGCAATTCCTGAAGCGTTTTGAGCAACTCCTGGTTCTGCTGTTCGATCTCCTCAAATGGATTGCTCGGCGTCCGACCCTGTATCTTCTGCTTCAGTTCTCTCGCTGAACGTTCTGTCCAGCCGTTTCGAAATCGGGGCAGCAGTTTGCCCATTCGCACTACCGTGCCGCTCCCAGATGTGCCGATTTCAAAATCATCCATCAGCCGCTTGGTGCCGATGATGCCCATTCCCATTCCCGTCATCGACCGGTAACGGCCTTCCAGCACCTCATCGAGATTCTGAATGCCCGATCCCGAATCCGAAACCTCGACTTCGATCCGCTGCCGATCTAGATCCAGCGAAAATGCAACCTTGCCGCTGCGTGCGTATCGATATGCGTTTCGAGCGATCTCCGAGGTCGCTGTCGCCAGGCGGATCTGGTCCTGATTGTCCAATCCAAGCTCAGCAGCAACTTCGCGCGCGCGCTGTCTCGCCTGTACAACGTCTCGTTCTGACTGAAGCGAAATCTGCAGGATTGGTACCGACATACTCACGCAGCTTTCAAGACAACAACACCGGCGTCATCACGCTGCCGCCGAAAGTCGCGAATCAACGCGCCGCAGATCAGGGCGGGGTGCCGTGAGATCAGCCCAGCATACGACAGCAGGTCCCACTTCGCGTGCAGTCCATCGGAGTGCATGACGAATACAGAATCCGGAGACCACTCGGTATGAAACTCCTGAACTCGCTGAACTGTCATCCCCAGGGTTCCGTTATGAGAAATCAGGCTGCGGGACACGCCTTTGCTCAAAATCGACGCCGAGATATTTCCTATCCCCGCATACGTGACCTTGCCCTCCGTGGGGCGCACCTCAACGACTGCCGCCACCGCACCGCGGGTCTTCTTCAACGCGTCATGCATGTAGTTCAGGATTTCTCCCGGGCTCTTCAAAATCCGCTGCCTGACCGTAGCGATTGCCTCCTGGGCAGCATCGGCGGCGCCTAGTCCATGCCCTAGCCCATCTGCAAGAACCGCGATAGTTCTACCCGGAGTGTGCTCACAATACCAGCCATCTCCGCACACACGTTCTCCCGGATAAGGCAGCGCCATGCCAGCAAACTCCACGTGGCTTGAGGAAGGCCCTTCTCCCACTTCCAGCAGAACCATCGTGCCGCCGCGGCCTGTGAAAATCTCAAAATGCTTCGCGAGCCGCTTCATCGCTCCCATCCCGGCACCCATCGTGCCGGCCGTTGAGAACCCGTCCTTCATGGCTTCAGCGAGGTTTTCGATCCCGCGGCCGCTATCCAGGGCCACAATCCTCGCCAGAGGTCCGGCGGTATTCTGCAAACCGGCAATAATTACCTGTCCGCCGCCCCCGTGGATCAGAACGTTTCGCGTAACTTCTGTAGCCAGAATCGCGAGTTCGCCGGCCCGCGTCTCGTCCAACTTCAGCTTGATAGCAGCCGCGGCAGCCGTGCGACGCACTTCGCCCACCGAGCTCGCATCCTTGATAGCAACGCACTCTGTGAACGCTATTTCCATCGCACCGCTGTAATCCGGGTTCCCTTCCCCACTTCTGATTCGATGCTGAAATCATTCACCAGGCGCTTGCTCCCGCCCAGCCCCAGTCCCATTCCTGAGCCGGTGGTGTACCCGTCCTTCAGTGCATCCTCGATGCTCGCGATCCCCGGTCCCTGGTCTTCGAAGATCATCTTCAGCCCGGACCGCGCGCCATTGACCAGGGTTTCAACCGTCATGGTGCCCCCTTTACCATGGTCCAGCGCGTTGCGCGCAAGCTCGCTCGCTGCGGTCACCAGTTTCGTTTGATCGACAAGGCTGAAACGGAGTTCCACCGCAAGCTGCCTTACCTTCTGCCTGGCAATCACCACATCGTTCGAGGTTTTTACGGGGAGAACCTCACGCTTCAGTACGCTGCTCATCTTCTGATCCAGTAAATGCGTTCCCGTAGAGCAACTCCATTCCCGCTTCGACGCTCAGCGCAGTTCGTACCCCTGTGAGCGACATGCCAAGTTCCACCAGCGTGATGGCCACCGCCGGTTGCATACCCACGACGACTGTCTCGGCTCCCAGCACCCTCGACATTCCCGCAATATTCGCAAGCATCCGGCCGATGAACGAGTCCACTATCTCGAGGGACGAAATGTCGATCAATACACCGGTCGATCCCCAGTCCGAGATCCGCTCCGTCACGTCATCCTGCAGCTGAAGCGCCAGCTTGTCGTGCATGTCCACCTGGATAGTGATCAGCAGCAGAGATCCCATCCGCAAAACAGGAATGCGTTCCATCACTCCTCCCGCTTGCTGAACAGTCCGCTCAACGGATTTGCCGCCGCCGCAGTCGACGTCTTCACCACTGCCCGGCCGCTGCGCTGCAGTGCAAGGCCAAACGCATCAGACAACTTGGCCTTCGTGATCACATCTTCAAGATTGATGCCGAGATGGACGATGGTCTGCGCAATCTGGGGCCGCACGCCGCTGATAATGCACTCCGCGCCCATCAACCTCGCCGCCGTAATTGTCTTCAAGAGATGCTGAGCAACGAGGGTATCCACCGTCGGCACGCCGGTAATGTCGATAATCGCATACCGCGAATTCGTCGATACCACCGCTTGCAGCAGGCTTTCCATCACCACCTGGGTACGGGCGCTGTCCAATGTCCCAATAATAGGCAGCGCAAGAATTCCATCCCAGAGCTTCACCACCGGCGTGGAGAGCTCCATCAGCTCCTGCTGTTGACGCATGATTAGTTCCTCACGCGTAGCCATGTAGGACTCTGTGGTGATCAGGGCCAGCCTGTCCAACAGTTGCGTCGAAGACCAGATCACCTCAAACAGCGAATCCGGAGTTTTCCCCATCTTGTCGCGGATGACCGCAAACAGCGGCTGCTTCAGCGACAGCACGAAGGTCGCAACATCCGTCGGCGAGAATCCCTGCCGCGCTCGCGACGTCGAGATCGAGTTCAGCAGATCCCGGGCTGTATTCCATCCCCCCCCGGCAATGTTTTCGGCGCCACTCGATTTCACCCCTTCCACCATTGCTTTCAGAATTGAGCCGCACTGTTCGTCCAGTTCCGCCTTGCTGATCAGATCGGCTCGCTCCACCGAAGACGACATCGTCCGAATCCATTCCGTGCGAAGTCTGTCTTGATTCTGAGAAATGATCTCAGCCAAATCGTTCATTGCATTCTCCGAAAACTACCTCACACAGGTCTGTACTGGATCGTTGAGTACGTTCAACCACCGGGGGCGTGGTCAGGTAGGCTGGCCCATTGGTTTTCAGTTAATACCGATCTAGCGCTAGTTCACCGGATCGATGATTCCCTTTAAGGCGTCTTGCAGCGCCTCGTTTCCTTCCCACTTTCCGACAAACTGCCTTACCTTGAACAAATTGCACATCTGCTTCTGTTCCTCTCCCAGAATCGACCACACGATCAGGGGAATCGTTCGCAGCCCTGGATGGCTGTGCCAGAAACGAAGCAATTCGTATCCACTTTCGTACCCGAAGTCAAGATCGAGAAGAATTCCATCCGGAAGACGCGGACCATTCGCAAGTCGATCTTCCAGGTAAACGCGCGCCGCATAGGGAGTCGTCTTGCCTTCAACTTCCGAGAATCCGACGGCTCGCGCCGAATCCGCAGCGTTCTTCATATCCTTTGGTTCATTCTCCACAACTAGGAGCAGGCCGGCCTCTTTCATTCACTTCTCACCCGTTTTTAGATGATCGAAGTGTAGCCGAATCAGGACGGATTGAAAAGAAAACGACTGCAGCCGTCAAGCCTTTCTTTCGAGCGCACTTAGCGCCAAGTGGGCAACCATTTGAGCGGCAAACGCATCGTGCCCCCGTTTTCGGCCGGCCGCAATCGGCCAGAATCCAGTGTATTCAGGGCGGATCGCACAATCCATGCTGTCATGCGCAGCCACGGCCGAGCCTTATGCTTGGCGCTGGCCCTTTCTCAGTTAGCTGCGCCAAATGTGGCCGAGAAAAACGGGCAACTACTACCCGCTACAGTCGCCTGCCACTCAGGACAGCTGCCGCAACAGGATCCAATACAAAGTTCGGATCGAGATCCCGTCGATTGCCCGGTGCTGGAAGGTTGGTCACCGGATCGTACACCGTAAATCTGCCGCCATAGTTCGCCCCGGTTGCAGCCAGGTTCTCTGAGAAATCACCCGTGCGCTGCTTCGCATCCGGCACCACGGTGTTGAAGTTCTGAGGGGCTGTAGAAACAATCTTCGATCCACCGCAGGCGTCCGCTCCGCGCCAACTCTCTCAGCCATGCCCTGCCCGTGTGAAGCCGTCATCCATCTGACGCTCACTTCTGGCAGGGATCAAACGCAAGTGACTTCACCGTTTATCACAGGCCGCCATTGCGATTTCATCTATATAAGGAGAGCTGCGGCTATTCGAAATACGTCGCAGTCGTCGTGTCCGTCTCCCAGATCGTGCAGTCCTTAACTCGGACGCGGCCTTTCGTCATCTCCGCGAGCTGCTCGTTCGTCTGGTCGTAGAAAAACTTCGCGATGTTCTCAGCCGACGGATTCAGGATCGTGAACGGCTCCAGATCATTCAGCATCTGGTGATCGATCCGATCAATCACGGGCCGCATCACCTGCTTCAAAAGTTTGAAGTCGAGCAGCAATCCCGCCTCGTCCAGCTCCTTGCCATGCAGCGTCACGCGCACCTTGTAGTTGTGGCCGTGCGGATTCTCGCACTTGCCCCTGTAATTGCGAAGATAGTGTCCGGAGGAGAATCCGCCCTCCACGGTAACCTCAAACATCAGCGATCACGTCCTCAATTCGATCCGCAATTCAAAGCGCGGTAGTAAGTGCTATATCTGGGCACGATTCAATAGTGCCGGCAAAACTTCATCAGATTCGATTCAAGGCTTTAGTGCCCCGGTCAAACCCACTCCCCTGATTCTAAGGCGAACCACGGTGCCCCTCTCCAATGCCACCCTAAGCCTTTTCGAATCAGCCTCTACTTAGGAGTCTGGGTAGCGCCGCGTCCCCACTCAGACGAATACCCCTGCCTCTGGGCAGTAAAAACCTTCACCCGCACATTGTGCGCGCTCTAAAGGTGCTCGGTCTTGTGCCTCGAGCCGCTCAGTCCTTGTTCTCCGGCGGACTCCGCAATTCCCTCCGCTTCCTCCGCGCATCGATCCTCTGCTCCTCGCTCCGCCGATCCACCTGCTCGAACAGATTGCTCAAGACCCCAATCAGCGCGCACCCCAGGGCAGCCAGCAGCATGAACAGCGAAACCGTCCGCCACAGCGACCCATTCGCCGGCAACCCCGGCTGAAAGCTCGACGGCACCAGCGTCATCGCGCCCGAAATCAGCGCAAAGAACGCCAGCGCTCCAGCCAGAATGTAAAAGTTGCGCGACATGATTAGGCGACTCTGCACCCGCCTTACGGGTTAGTCCAATGCCAGGGAGCGCCAGCCTCAGCCATGAGCGTCAGGGCACGACTTCATTCGTACCGAGATTGCGTAAGAACGACTCGCGGCTGAGCCTCTGAAGCCCCTTGTTACCGAATGAGAATCTTCCTTCGCCCCTCCGCCAAGGCTCGCTCATACGATTCTAGCCTTCACCCCGCAAGTTCGCCGGTGTTCATCAGTCGAACACCAGCCTTCGCTAACTCGCGCTCCATCGCCGCCGCCGATCCATGCAGATCGATAGCCCGGCATGCATCCTTCAGTACCACCGCTTCAAAACCCAACCGACATGCATCGAGCGCCGAGTACCCCACGCAGAAGTCATACGCCAGCCCCGCGAGAAACACTCTCGAAAACCCGCGCTCGTTCAGATACCCCCCCAGACCCGTCGCCGTCGCGTGATCGTTCTCAAAAAACGCCGAATACGAATCGATGGTCCGATGAAAGCCCTTCCTGACAATCATCTCCGCTCTCGTCAGCCCCAGTTCCGGATGAAATTCCGCGCCGGGGGTACCCTGCACGCAATGATCCGGCCACAAAGTCTGCCCGCCATAGCTCAACTCAATCTGCTCGTACTGTTTTTTCCCCGCATGCGCCGAAGCAAACGAAGAATGATCGGGAGTATGCCAGTCCTGCGTCAGCACAACATGTTCAAACAGTCCCGCCACCCGCCGAATCACAGGAACCACTTGATCGCCGCCCGCAACCGCCAGCCGCCCCCCCGGGCAAAAATCATTCTGCACATCAATAACAATCAGCACATCGCCTGAATCGATCTTCATCATCTCCTCGATATCAACAATATGCCCTTATCGCGACGACGCCGACAGCCTCGCCCCCGGATCGAATCATCCTCCACCCAGCAGCTCAGATGAAATGATTAGCACCCGGCTGAAATCATTGGCACCAATGTTGGCCCGGAGGAACAAGCAGTGTGACGCTCCCGAAAGTGTACATTCCCTTCCCCCTCCCATTCGGGACTCTCCCTAGCATTGCAGTGTCACTTCGAAAGGAAACCCAATGAATCGTCTGCTCCTTCAGGGCCTTCTGTCACTCAGCCTCTCCCAGCTGGCACTTGCACAAAACAAACAAGTCCCGCCGCTGGCCGATCCTGCATCCAACTCCGTCGCCGATCGCGTCCAGGCAATCAAAGTCGCTCGCACCATCTGTATACATTCCGAAACGGTGTTTATCACCCTGAGTACGCTTGAGAGAGCGCTCTTGAAACAGAAAAACTGGGATCGGCTCGGTTTGAACCTTGTCAGCGCGTGCAGTGCCGATCTTCAGATCGACGTGGACAGGCTCCACTTCACTCACATCCACACCTACATCCTCACCGACAAGAACTCAGGAATCGTACTCGCCGCAGGCCGGGTCAGGGCGCTTGACGGGGTGATCGCTTCCGGTCCGATGGCGGAACAAATCGTAAAAGTACTCGCCGCTGCGCGTCTGCGGACGCAAACCCCAACGAACGGTCCCGGTTTATAAACCCATACGCCTGGCCTCACCACGGCAATTCCGATCACCCTTAATCGGTTCATTGACCCCTGATCCCTGACCGCTGGCGATGTGGTTCGACAAGGCGAATGTTCTCGGGGTTCCCTGATCACCGTCAGCTGCCTTCAAAGAAGGCCGCCACATCCGTAATCGTCGCCGTCATCCGGTAAGGTGGCAGGCTCTGCAAAAACGTCTGCCCATACCGCTGCTTTCGGATCCGCGGATCCAGTAACACCAAGACTCCCCGATCTTCCAGCGATCGGATCAGCCGCCCGAAACCCTGTTTCAGCGTCAGCACCGCCGAAGGAACCTGGTAGTCGAAGAAAGGCTTACCCCCGGCCTCCTCGATCGCCTTCATCCGCGCCATCACCACCGGGTCGTTCGGAACCGCAAATGGCAGGCGGTCGATAATTACGCAGCTCAGCGCCTCGCCCTGCACATCCACGCCCTGCCAAAAACTCGAGGTCCCGAACAGCACCGCATTCGGCGTCGAACGAAATGCCTCCAGCAGTGCCTTCCGCGGCGCCGTGCCATGCAGCAGAATCGGATACTCCAGCACCGGCATCAGCCGCTCATAGAGGTCACGCATCTGCGCGTAGCTAGTGAACAGGCAGAAAGCCCGCCCTTTCGACAGCTCCAGCACACGTCGGATGCAGTTCGCCGCCGCCTCCGGAAACTCCGGATCCCGCGGGTCCGGCATCGTCGGCGGCAGATATAGCAACGCCTGCTCTCCATATCGGAAGTGCGACGGCACCACTAGCTCACGCGTCTCTGTCATGCCCAGCCGCTTGCGCATGTGCTCAAATCCGCCCTGCACCGTCAGTGTCGCCGACGTCAGCACCACCGTCGGGATCTCCTCGAATACCATCTCGTGCAGCAGCTCCGAAACGTCAATCGGTGTAGCCTGCACAAACGTATGCCGGTTTTGCCCCCTGCCGGAAGCGCGGCCGGCGCCGCCCCTGTCCACTCCGCCCACAACCCGCCGCTCCAGCCAATACACCATGTTGCTCGAGTTCGATTCGAGCAGAAACTCCAGCTCTGTACGCAGCCGCGCCACGCGCTTCCGCAGCCCCGGAGCCTCATCAATATCCGCCAGCAGGTCCATCTCCGACTCGAGCAGCCGCAGCGTGTTCCGCAACGACAGGTACAGATCGCCCGACGTCTCCAGAAACTCCTCGCGATTCTCGAATGGCTGCCGCCCATCGCTGCTCATCGGAAGATTTGCAAAGAACATCCGCGCCCGATCGCGGAGCTGCTGCGTCGCCGCCGGAAACTTCTCTGCCCCCGCCTTCCCTCGCAGATGCGTGTCCGTATCCCGCGCCAGCTCCTCAAACCGCAAATTCGAAACCGACAACCCGAAGTAGCTCGAAGCCACCTCCTCCAACTCATGCGCCTCGTCGAAAACCACTGCGGCAGCCTCTGGCAAAATCCCCGCGTCCGGAGCACCCGCAGCCGCCTGCTTCACTGCCAGATCGGCAAAAAACAAGTGGTGATTCACGATGATGATGTCCGACTCCAGCGCCCGCCGCCGCATCTCTGTGATGAAGCATCGCCGATAGTCCGGACATGTCGTCCCCAGGCACGCCTCGCTGCGGGCATCCAGCTTGTGCCACAGCGCGCTCGTCTCCGGCAGCTCATTCAACTCCGAGCGATCCCCTGTCTCTGTCACTTTCTCCCACTCGGCGATCTGCCGGTACTGGTCGAATTCCTCAAGTCCAGACAAGATTGGCAGGTCCCGCAGCGCCACCAGCTTGTGCCGGCAGAGATAGTTCGCGCGCCCCTTCATGTAGCAGACCCGCAGCTCCCCCAGCAGCGACTCCAAAAAAGGCACATCCCGGAAAAACAATTGATCCTGCAACGCCTTCGTCCCCGTCGACACAATTACCCTCTGCCCTGTTCGCAAAGCCGGCAGCAGGTACGCAAGCGTCTTTCCGGTTCCCGTTCCGGCTTCCACTATCAGATGCCGTCGCTCCTGCAGCGCCCGCTCCACCGCCTTCGCCATCTCCAGCTGTCCCGGGCGGTACTCATACGGCAGAGACGATTTCGCCAGAACTCCGCCAGGCGAAAAGAACTCATGCAGCGTCGGTAATGTTCGTGTTGAGGTCTGGGAGAAGGCCATCTGCGCCGGGTACTTCCTCCATCATAGGTCCAACTCCAGTGGCGAACGAAACGCGAAATCCCACTTAGGCCAACTCGTTTCCGCTCAATCCCGGATTGGGTCCGACCTCGCCACCTCCCGTAGACTGAAAGAGCCTCTCATGTAGTCGTTGTTCAGTTCGGAGTAAGCTTTGCCCACCTACCGCAGATCCGTCATCCCCTCCCGGCCCGGCGCCGAGAACCTGCCTCTCATCGCCATCGTCGGCCGTCCGAACGTGGGCAAATCGACCCTTTTCAACCGACTCACACGCAGCCGCCGGTCCATCGTCGGCGATGAGCCAGGCATCACCCGCGACCGAATCTACGGCGAGTTCGAGTGGGACAGCCGTCGCTACCGCCTTGTCGACACCGGTGGCATAGTTCCTGACGACCCAGAGTTCATCCCCACCGAAATCTACAACCAGGCCAAGGTCGCCCTCGACGAAGCCGAAGCCATCGTCATGGTCGTCGACGCCCGCACTGAACTCGCCCGTCCCGACTACGATCTCGCACGCCTCCTCACCCGCGGCTCCAAGCCTGTCTTCCTCGCCGTTAATAAAGTCGAAGGCGAAGCCATGGCCCTCGAAGCGGAAAACTTCCGCCGGCTCGGCATCAAAGAGGTCTACTCCATCAGCGCCGAACACGGCCTCGGCATCGGCGAACTCCTCGACGCTGTCACCGCCACTGTCCCCGAACAACCCGAAACCACTTCGACCACCAACGAGGACGATTCGGTCGAAACCCTCGTGGACGAACGCGAAGCGCATTCGCCGACCGCGCAGGTCCCGCACCGCACCCACGGCGAATTCGAACAGCACGAAACCGCCGTCGCCATCATCGGCCGTCCCAATGTCGGCAAATCCACCCTTCTCAACGCCCTCACCGGCACATCCCGCGCCATCGTCTCTCCCATCGCCGGAACCACCCGCGATGCCGTCGACGAAACCGTCGAGTACGAAGGCGACACCCTCCGCTTCGTCGACACCGCCGGAATCCGCCGCAAAGGCAAAACCAACCTGATGGCCGAGAAACTCTCCGTCGTCATGGCTCGCCGCCATCTCGAAGCCGCTGACGTCGCCCTCCTCGTCATCGACGCTACGGAGGGCGTCACGGCCAGCGACGCCACCATCGGAGGCTACGCACACGAAAGCGGCCGCAGCGTCATCCTCATCGTGAACAAATGGGACGCCGTCACCACTGCTCGCACCGATGGCAAACCGCCCGCCGATCGCGACATCTTCGAGAAACAGGTCCGCCGCGCGCTCAAGTACCTCGACTACGCCCCCGTTCTCTTCCTCTCCGCAAAAGAGGGCAAAGGTATGAAAGGTGTTCTGAAAGAAGTCAAGAAGCTTGCCGCCGAGCGCCGCAAACGCGTCACAACCGGCCAAATGAACCGCTTCCTCGAGAAGATCGACTTCCAGCGCGCCCCAGTGCCCATGGCCAAGCGCATCCGCATCTTCTATATGACGCAGGCAGCCGTCGCGCCGCCCACCTTCGTCCTCTTCACCGATCGCAACATCAAGCTGCACTTCGCCTTCGAGCGATTCCTCGAAAACCAGGTCCGCGCCGCATTCGGCTTCGAGGGCACCCCTATCTGGTTCAAAGTCAAAGCCCGCAACGCAAACAAAGACGAGCGATAGCTAGACCTCAACAGGCTGTCGCACTGACGGCGTCGCATACCCGTTCTCCGCCAGATGCTTTCCCATCTGTTCATACATTCCCTTGTCGCTCGGCTGCACCGTCGCCAGTCCATCCACGTAGCGGTTGTACATCGAGAATGCTGCCGCAATCAGCACCGTGTCATGAATCTCCATATCCGTCGCACCCAGCACGCGCGCGGCCTGCACATCGCTTGCCGTCACGAGCTTGCCATCCTGCTGCACTTTGCCCGCGATCACCAGCAATGACTTCAACTTCGTACTGATCGGCGCCGTCAGAAAGTCAGCCTTCACCTTCTCCACGACCGAGTCGCTCCCGAAATGGCTCGCCGCCGCGGCTCCATGACTCATCACGCAAAACGTAGTGCAATTCCGCGACGAGACATAGGTTGCAATCAACTCCCGCTCTCCCGCTGAAAGCGAGTTCGCCTCGTGCAGCAAAATATGCGCCAGCTCGCGCATTGGTTTCGCCGTCTCCGGCCGATAAGCAAACCCCGCGCTGATCCCCGGCAATCCTTCAGGCAACTTGATATGCGGCATCATTCATCTCCAGTTTCAGATTCAGGTTCAGGACTTCTCGTCTTCGCTTGTCAAGGCATTCACAGGTGCAGAAAGCGTCACGCCGCTTCCCTTCGTCAAAAGCCACTGCACCGGTAGGCCGCACAACACAATTCCTGCTCCCAGAAGCGCCGCGCCGGGGTTATGCATCAACAGCATCAGTCCCAGAACGCCGCTCCCGCCAATGAACACCACCGGCCCTATCGGATACCACCACCGCTTTACAGGAGTGATCGTTCGAAACAGCGTCGCCGCCGTCAGGGCTAGAAAAACGACCGACGGAAAGATGATGTACGCCAGAATCTTGTCGAACCCGCCCAGCGTCACCACAATCAGCGCCATGCCCGTCTGCAGCAGTACGCCGTTTGACGGAGTTCCAAATCGCGGATGCAACTTGGCAAATGCCGCGAATGCCCTGCTGTTCGAATTCCCTGCCTCACTCTGTGCCAGCGCGAACGTCACACGGGGTACCGCCATCGTCAGCACCATCAGTCCGCCCAGCACGCAGAGGACAACGCATAAAGCCAGCACCCGCCCGCCGGCCGCTCCGAACAGAGCCTCCCCAAACAATGCAACGAACGCTGCATTTGACTGAATCTCCTGCATCGGCACCACCGCAACAAACGCCAGGCTAAGCAACAAATAGATCGCGGTCACAAGGATTACCCCGCCGGAAAAAGCAACCGCCAGGTTGCGCGACGGATTCTTCACCTCTCCCGCAACCTTTCCCGCCTCCCACCATCCGCCAAAACAGAAGAATGCGCTGATCGTCGCGCCCGCGATTCCGTCCACCAGCGGATCCGATCCCACCCGCCGCGTCGTGAGCGGCAGCACGTTCGCCATCGCCGCGTGACCCGAGAAAAATGCCCACCCCACCAGCGCTGCCAGCACCGGAATCTTCAGCCAGTTCAGCGTAGTCATCACGCCGCCGCTCAATCGTGTGCCGAAATAGTTCAGCGCTCCCAGCGTCAGCAGAATCACGGCGGGAACCGCACCGGTCAATCTCGCCGCAATCGGAAACACCGCCTGCACATACGGCGTCATCCCCGCCGACAGCGCTGCCGCCACTCCCGGATACATCACAACCGCCGCCATCCATCCGTATAGAAACGAAACCTGTCGCCCGAATCCGCGCCGCAGATAGACGTACTCTCCGCCATCCTGTGGATTCCGCACCGCCAGTTCCGTGAAGCACAGCGCTCCGGCCAGCGTGATCAGGGCCATCCCGCACCAGACCGCAGCCAGAAGCGCAGGCGATCCCAGAGACTTTGCCATCCCGGCCGGCGTCAAAAAGATCCCCAGTGAGATCGCCTCGCCGGTCACCACCGCCGTCGCCGCCCACACGCCCATCTGGCGTGACTCGGAAGACGAAACTGTTGAGTCTGGAGAGGGAACGCCCATGGTCTGCTCATCCTATCCGACCGGACGGACACCCGCGCATCGAACTTTGGATGGATAAGGCGCTATCAGCGCGCTAGCGCCGAGGCCCTGCGTTCATCGGCTTCGCATCCGCCGTCTCATCCAGGCGCATCACATGAACCGTAGCCTGGGTCTCCGGAACACTCCCGTCGTTCACCTGCGCTTCGGTCGGTTTCCCTTGCACCAGGAGCCTCG
>Ga0157374_10001200_pt1 | contig 22148 bp, 11 predicted proteins | sample M25metaG_FD_115308 | JGI IMG/M metagenome (GOLD analysis project Ga0157374, IMG submission 115308) | Miscanthus rhizosphere microbial communities from Kellogg Biological Station, Michigan, USA - M2-5 metaG | ecosystem: Host-associated > Plants > Roots > Rhizosphere > Soil | place: USA: Michigan... | reverse complement strand
GTAAATTACGAAACCACTTGGTACACAAGCAATCGTGCCGCTTACGAGGCGCTCCGGAACGGCTCCCTAGGTGCATTGCGCCGGGTGGTTGTTCATGATGGCCATGAGGGCCCGAAGGAGATCAACGTACCACCCGAGTTCCTCGCCTGGCTCACCGACCCAGCTCAAAATGGCGCGGGAGCGCTCTACGATTTTGGCTGCTACGGAGTCGACCTGACCACCTGGCTAATGCATGGTGAAACACCGTTGAGCGTGACAGCGGTCGTGAATCATGATAAGCCGGAGACGTATCCCAACGTCGACGACGATTCGACCATCATCCTGCAATATCCGAAAGCACAGGCGGTAATCCAAGGTTCGTGGAACTGGCCATTCGGTCGCAAGGATATGGAGGTATATGGGTCAACCGGCTATGCGATCACGGTTGGGCCGGACAAGTTGCGCTCGCGCCTTGCTCACGATTATGAAGAGAAGCTTGCCACCGCGCCGACGCTTGATCCACTTGATCCAAGGGAGAGCGATTCCCTTTCGTATCTGTCCGCCGTGCTTACCCACCGCGTAACTGCAAAAGGCGATCTTTCCGCGCTCGACACCAATATAATCGTGATGCAAACCCTGGATGCCGCTCGAGATTCGGCGCGGACAGGAAAAACGGTGCACCTGAGACCGCTGAGCAGTGAGTGACCGTCGTGCTTCTGGTTGACTACTCATAGATGAAGAAAAGTTCATTGTCAGGTAGAACGCCTCAGGGAAACCTGCCCAAACAAGCCGTCGTCTAAGCCATCAGTATCTCCCGATCGGCGGTGGGGTTTGTCGCATTCACAGCTCGCGGAGGGTTGGATTTGATCACCATTTCAATCAGGCCTTCGCTGCTGAGAATGCTTTTAGGTTGGGGCCTGATACTCGCACCAATGTTTGCTGCCGGGCAGTCCATCCAGGCGCAGAACGCGCTTGCGGATCTGCCTTCTGCTCCCGAACCGAATCAGGAGCAAACAACCAATCCTGCCGCGCAGGCATCGCATCAGAATCCCCAAAAACCCGATACGCAGAATCAACAGCAGCCATCGAGCACACCTTCCCTCAGTGACCTGGGGTTTTCGCCTGAGCAGACAAATCCAAATGCAAAGTTGCAGGCAATGCTGGACAAGCGCACGCACATGCTCAAAATTCACCAGCGGCTAGGGATCATTACGACGATTCCGATGGCAACGGCGCTCATTACCGGTCCCATGGCAAAAACGGAGGGTAGGAACGGACAAACAGTTACCCAGCCTACACAGGCCAATCTGGATTTTCACGCTGCGCTGGGCGGTGCCACGACGGCGCTCTATTTCTCGACGGCCTACTTTGCCGTGTTCGCGCCTAAGGTGCCGGGCGTGCAGCGGCGCGGGGCAATTCGAATGCATCGGGCGCTTGCGTTCATCCATGGACCGGGCATGATCGCAACGCCGGTGTTGGGCGCGATGGCATACAAGCAGGAACAGGCGGGCGAGAAGGTTCATGGGATTGCTTCAGCACACGGCACAGTGGCCTGGGCCACAGCCCTCGCCTACGGGGCCGCGATCCTTTCAGTTTCCTGGCCGATCAGGGTTCATTTCTAACATGAGCCGAATGCCGGGAGCGCACTCGAATGCGAGGGTCGCGGGGCTTTTGTTGCTCTGCGCGTTTCCGTTTGCCCGCGCTGGCAACTGCCAGGGCGATACGCAATGGGTGTTAGAGCAATCGACTCTGACCTATCACATGTCGCATCCGATGCATCGGTTGGAAGGCGTTAGTCACTCGGCGAAGGGTAAAGGCAGTTGCCACGCAGGCCAATGCGATTTCCTGATTGCCGCACCGGTGAACAGCTTCGATTCAGGAGACAGCAACCGGGACTTGCATATGGTCCAGGTGACGCGAGGGGCGCAGTTCCCGATGGTCGTGGTGAGAACGCGAATTCCTGAAGAAATTCCGGCATCGGGCACCATCTATGCGGATCTTAAGGTCCAGTTTGCGGGGCAGACGGCCAAATACAGTCACGTTCCTTTTGAGGAGAGTACGACTGGCGCAGAGGTGAAGATCAGCGGTACTGTTCCCGCGACTTGCTCGGATTTCAAAATCGATCCGCCTTCGTTTCTTACGATTCCAATCAAGAACGAAATTCCAGTTAAAGTCGACATGACCTGGCGAGCGACGAAGTAGATTGCCGTTGCTCCAAAAAGAACAGGCCGGCAATTATCCGGCCTGTTCTGTAGATGCTTCTGCGCTCTAAGGAACGAATACCTTCAGACGCACATGCCAAGTGGTGCGCTGCCCCGGCTTCAGGCGTGCCATTCCTGTATCCATGCCGTTCCATTGCTTGCCGAATGGATCGTTGAAATTGTATTGGTGCTCGATGGCTACAAACTTCGCCCTCGGTGGGGCATAGGCTTCAACCGTGTTGATCTCGGGCGAGACGCCGTCGATTTCAACTCCATACTGCGCGGCCGGATCGGTGACCTTTACGGCAATGACGCCATTGGTTCTTTTGAAATGGCACCAGTTCTCGTCATAGAATTTGTCGCCCAGCGCCACACCTTCAGCCGCACGCCAGTCATTCACCGTTCCCTCGACATTGACCAGCTTGCCGGTTGGAATCATGTCGTCATGACGGTCCATCTCAGAGAACTGAGTCCCCGGAACATGTACGCGCGCCTGGGCTCTGTTGCCCGATGGCAAATTCATGTAAGGATGCCAGCCGATGGCAATGGGCTCAGCTTCTTTGCCAACGTTCTTTGCGGTGACCTGCACGTCGATTGCGTCAGCCGTTAGGGAGACCGTCGCAATCAAATCGGTGCTCGAAACCCACTGGCCGTCAAAGTCGCCGGCATGGAGAATACCGCTGACTTGCTCGCCGCCCGAAATCTTCTTGGTGCGAATGTTCTGAAACTTGGCCTTGAGAATCAGCCCGTGCATGGCGTGCTTCTCGGCGCCGGGCTGGCGGCCTGAGGTGTTGCCGGGCAGAGAGAGCGTATGACCTTCCCAATTTACGTTCACTGTTTTGCCGTCAGCCGAAACCTGGCCACGAACGCGGTTCGCATAAGGGACTAGAATCGCAGCACCGAAACGATAGCCGCTGTCCCCGTTGGCGTTGTCTTTTACGTCGAGCATGTCCTTGATGGTCGGGAGATCAGGTGAGTTCAACACATTCACTTCACCTTTGCCGGGAAAGTTCGCAGTGATCTGGAGAACTTCCATGCCGCGGCCCGGGGCCAGCGTCACACTGGTAAACACAGGCTTGGTGTTATTGCCGGCAGCACGCTTGAGCGTGACGACCTTCTTACCGTTGATTGCGAGCGCGTCCTGTGCGCTAACGGCGGGAGCAAACAAGCCCACCACAAGAGGCAAGGCACATGAGGTCAAGACAACAGTTCCTAATACAGAATGGCGAACGCACAAGTTCATCTCGTTGCTCCAATCATTGGTTCAGAATTCAGAAGGTCACTACGGCCTCAGGTATTGCAAAAAGGATTCGGCTCATTCAACAACAAATCCCGATTCGTAGGTCGGAGCCATTCTAACGGAGCGGCCGCCAGAACAGCGCGGTCCATGTCAGACAATCTGATCGGCTGTTCACATGTGGTCTGAACCTGCATTAATGACTAACGTTTTCATCGCTGGTGCTTTACACTGTTGGAGCTAATTCGATCGAGAGTTTGCACGCGCGCAAAAATCGTTCAGGACTTGGGCTCCAGGGAAATGCTACTAAGGCGAGTTAGTAATTCAGGTGAAATCCGGTATTGCTCCGGCGAAACGGGAAGGGAGCACGGTTCGGCAGAATGACACCCACATCTACTCGGCAAAAACCAGTCACATCCATGATCAAGCGAGTTACCAAGCTATCAATCAGCGAGGAAATCGCGCGCCAGATTATGGACCTGATCGCAGACGGCACATTGAAGCCAGGTCAGCGGTTGTTGTCAGAGCGTGAGCTTTGTGGGCTCTTCGGAGCCAGCCGCTCATCGCTGAGAGAAGCGTTGCGATGCCTGTCGATTGTGGGAGTGTTGAACGCGCGGGTCGGCGAAGGGACATCGGTTGCCGAAGACGGCGGTAAGTTTCTGCGCAAGATCATGGAGTGGAGGCTCATCAGTGAGAACCACGACATTGAGAACCTGCTGGAAGTCCGCATCGCCCTCGAAGGAGTTTCCGCCGCGAACAGCGCGCTGCATGCTACCCCGGAAGATATTGAAAAGGCCCGAAAGCTACTGGCGCAGATGAAGAGCGCGCTGAAAGACAAAAAGCAGTTCGCAATTCTCGATCTGGAGTTTCACATCACGCTGGCGAATGCCTCAGGAAACGCGGTGCTGTCCGATCTGATTTCGGTGATCCGCAGCCAGCTAGCCAGGACGTTGAACAGAGTTCTGAAATTACCGAACGCTCTGCCGCTCTCACTGAAGGAGCACACGACGATTCTCGATGCGATTGAGCGTCACGACTCGGAGGGTGCGCGCGAAGCCATGCACGCGCACCTGGAAGCGGTGTTAGTGCGGTACGCAAAGGCACTTGAGGCTGGTGACGGCCCAAAGGCGGAGCAGAACGGCGCAGCACGCATCACGAGGAAAAAGACTCGGGCTGCCAGTTAGCCCATTCATCAGAACTCCCACGAACACCAAAGCCCGACCGGTGATTGCCGGCCGGGCTTTGGCTTCGCATGTAGCAATTGTCAGGCTTCGCGCTTTGCAATTGCGTAATACGGCTGGTTAGACAATGTGGAATTGAACGCGGGATGCATCCATGCTGCGCCCGAGCTGCCGCGAAGCTCAAAGTAATACTCAAGCGGATATGGCGAGTCGGTGTATTCACCTGGAATGCTGGCGGTGTATCCGCCGGCGCCGGATTGCATATCGACTGACAACCAGCGCTCGCCTTGATTCACGTGGCGATAATGCAACCGCGCTGATGAGACCGGCGTAGAACTGTGCGACGCTTGCACCGTTACTGGAAGCGCCTTACCAGGTTTGAATGCAGATGAGGGAATGTGGTGCGCGGTATCGGGCACACGCCCTGGTGGCGCGGTGACAGCCTTGATGGCCTGCTCGGCCTTGTCTGCTGGTCCTGAAGCAGCAGGTGGATTTGCAAGACTCTTCTGCATCGAGTCCAGATCTGAATCCATAGCTGGGAGACGATCCATCCAGTTACCGCGTCGGATCGGCGTACTGCCATAGCTGACATCAGCCACGTAAACCTTCGAAGCACGTTCGGCCATTTTTGCCCATTTGTCACGAGCTTTCTTGTAATGTTCGAGAGCCAGTTCGCCAGCTTTGGTATTGCCAGTCTGCTTGAATATTTCGTAATAAGTAGCACTGCGCATTTGGGCCGCATAGTATCCACCAACGCCATTCATGATCAGAACGTCTTCTTCAATGCGTCGGAACTCGGGAGAGCTCGCCCCGCGCGCCTTTGCCCGTGCCGCAGTAAGTGCCTGCGTAGACGAGTCGATCAAGTTGTCGATCCACTGTGCAACTTCAACAGGCGAATACTTCGGACTCACATTGGTATTAAGAAGATCGTGCACATGCTCCACCACGGTTGAAAAAAGCTGCGGGTCAAGCGGGCTGACCGTCTCGAAGCAACGCGGAGCCGGCGAATCAAAAAAGAGCCGGCCCGCGGCTGTTTGAGCTATCGGCATGTTGGTGTTGATCTCGGCCCACCAATCGTGGTTTGAAGCCGACACAAGATGCGCGGAGGTTACGAGCGGCAAAATGCGGCTTGAGCTGGCAAGAGCAGTTTCGATAGGTTCGGCGCCGATTCCGAATGTGCTGCGCAAGCTGCGTCGGGTGGCATCGACCGGTGTGTCAGGGTTGTAGAGTTTGCGGCCCCAAACGCGGTAGTAGTATTCATACTTCTGATAATCATATTGCGGGTTCAACGCCGTATCACTATAGGCGCAACGGCTGCCGGCGTGTCCCGAGCCCTCGCGCCCCTTGAACGTCATGGGCTCCATCAAATCGATTCCGGCAGCACCACAGAAATGAGAGGTGCGACCATAAGCCGCGCACATTTCAGGATCGGCAGACAGCAGGTGGCGTTGCGTGCCTGGCCAGAGCCGATACAGAATCTTGGCTTTGCTGCCCTGGTAGAAGAAGTCGCCATAGCCATAGCGTGTGAACGAACGCGCGCCACTGCTGAGGCTGAAGGGCGTGTTGTCGGCATGGCTGGTCGCCTTGGGAATCTCGAGCGCGCGAATGTCTGCTTGATTGTAACCAAGGCTTTGGTGTTCGGCGGAGTATTTTGCGCCGAGTTTGATTGGCATTCCCGTCGCTACGCCGATATCGATCATCGTCTGGTTTACGCCTTTGGCGTGCATGTCGATTTCGATAGTGCGGCCGCACTTTGAGAAAGCTTCAAAAAGCGTCTTCCAGAAATCCCAGCTTCCTTCAGGAATTCCGCTTTCACCATGCACGCGCATAGTTACGCCTTCTATCTGAGGGAACTCTTTGAGAAGAATTGCAAGCGCGTCGCGACAATATGCCGCGTGATTTTCAGGCGTGATGCCTTCGATGTTGTGATAGGCCTTCGGGCTGTCGGTCCACTGGTACGCATGGGTCCAGATGCCTAATTGGAAATGCAATCCGCGGGCCGCGGTTTCTGTAGCAATGAACCTTAGTGCATCGAGATTTTTCTGGCGCTCTTCATCACTCAACTGAACCGGAGCCGCCAGACGGTTACCTTCCGGGTCGGCAAGCTGCACGACGCGCACGTTCTCATAACCGGGGACCTTCAGCAGATACGGGTAAGGAAGGTGGAGGTAGTCGTTTGTGACGCCGCGGGGGAAATCATATTCAAGTCCATAGGCGAAGCAGAAGCGATTGAAGCGCGCCCCTACAAGACCATCCAGATAGCCGCGCCAGAAATCCTTGTCGTAATACCAATCCTTGTCACTGATCTCACTACAGAAGTAACGGCTCACGCAACGCACATCGTTAGCCGGACTCTCTTCAACAGCTTCAGTAAGGTGCAGCGCGGAGTTGGAATCGGTGCCATGCTCAACGCGCTCCGCTAATTCAAGAAGGCCGTAGATATAGCCAAGAGCATCGGTCCCTGCCACTAAAATTGCCGGAGCGCTTTGAATATGTCCCGGCGCAAGGAAGACACTCTCAGTTCCCATTTTTTGTTTGGGCTGAGCAAATCCTTTGGCGTGTTCTGATGATGGGCCAGCAACGACGATGCAGGATGATGCGCTCTTGATGCCGTCGGCGGATTGTACGATCTGGCAATTAACATTCTTGGCAGCCAAGGCCTTGTGCAGCTGCTCCGCTGCCCGCTTTACGGGCTCGCTGGTTGCGACTTGATCCTGCGCATCAATAAGGATCGAAGTGCTTCCCCCCGGGGCCGCAAAGGCAGTATGCGAGAGACCAAGGACTGTGGCAGCTCCGGCGGCCTTGAGAAATTGCCTGCGTTCAATCGATGCAAATAAATCGGCTTTCATTAACGAGTCTCCTTGTTTCCAGTTTGATACCGGTGCTGCTTTGATTGCTTGTCGACAGGCTGCTGCATCGCTGAATGCATTGCCAAACGTATTTGTGTGTCGCAAGAAATCTACCAGAGATGGTGATTCGGGCGCGCTGAACTTTAGCACGCCCGAAATGAGATCCAGGTTTGGCCTGGACTAGAAAATGACCTTGAAGGCGCCCTGCATAATGCGTGGATCCTGCGCAGTCTTGATCTGCCCAAATGTGCTCGAAGTCGGATTCGATGTACTGGGAGCGTTGAAGTTGGGATGGTTGGTTGCGTTGAAGGATTCGACACGCAGATCGATATTGATTCTCTCGGTTGCTTTGAATTTGCGGCTGATTGAGCTGTCAACAACGAAGTAGCTGGGCGCACGCAGCATCAAATGTCCAGCATTCCCGTAGGTTCCGATTGGATTCAATGAGAACGCCGCAGGATTGACATATTGATACAGCTTCGATGTATGACTGGTGTTGATGTAGAGGGGTACACCGGGGTTAACGTTCGGCCGATCAAGTCCGACGCCTGTCAGCGAGCGGTCTGTGCCGGTAAGCGGATTGACCGGCAAACCAGTTTGGAAACGGATGAGCGGCGCAATCTGCCAATCGCTCAAGATGTAAGACAGCAAGCGATGCGATGAAGGAACGTGGCTGAAGTAAACAACGCTGCCGTTGAAAAGCTGCGTCGAGTCGTATGTGCATGGGCCGTAATCGGCTTTGGGGTTCGCGGGATTCTGAATGGTATTGCCGCCAAGCGAAGTCACGGGAACTACGCCATTGCAACGCGAGTAGGTGTAGTTGGCAAGAATGGTGTACCCGTTCGAGAGGCGATGCTCAATTGAAGCCAGCACGCCTTCATAGTTGGAACTGATGCCGTTGTAGCCAAGAGTTGTTGATGCAAAGTATTTGCCTTGCGAGGGGTTGGTGAGACTGAGGAACCGGCGTGCCTGGGTATTGCCCGTACTTGAGCAGGCCGTTCCATTCGCACCGGGTGCAACAGTGAGCGAGCCGCAACTGCCCGCGCCAGTCCAGTTGCCTGGAATGTAGACCGCCGGATTGAGTTCATTGCCGACCATCAGGTGCGACGTTGTGTTGCCGAGATAGGTGATGGATGCAATCCAATTCTGCCCGAACTGGTGTTGAATGCCGAGGTTCCAGGTCGCGAGTGTGGGAGGTATCGACTCAGGCTCGAGGAATGTGTCTGCGGCGTTAAGCGGGAACACATAGTTCGAAGGCGGGAACAGTGGCAACGGAAACGGATTGCCGCCCGGTACTGTCGACCAGGGATCGTGAAAGTGGTAAGGACCGCTGGTTTCGCTCACCGTGACACCCCACGGAGCATTTTGCGCGGTAACCCGATAGGTGAGGAATGTTGCCAACGAGTCAAACAGCATGCCCCCGCCAGCGCGGATCGTTGTGCGTCCGTCCCCCCGAGGATCCCAGACAAACCCCAGCCGCGGAGAGAGGTTGAGCCAGTGATCCTTTGTGAACCCCTTTGGCACGCCCGTGTCACCGTAAAAGTATTGCCCTGCCGGTCCGTTCGGGAACACAGTGCTCTTCCGTCCCGCCACATAGCCGTCAAGGGAAAATACGCTGCCACGATTGAAGTAATCATGCGAAGGCAACGTGGGTTCCCAGCGAAGACCTACGTTCATGACCAGATGTGAATTCAGGCGGAACGTATCTTGTGCGTAGAGCTCAACCAATGTCTGCCGATAAGAATAATCCTGCTGGAGCGTCTGGGTGAAGTTATCCATGTATCCAGTCAGGAAGTCCAATATCGGATCGTTGCTGTATTGCCCGTTCCAATGGAATGTACCGGAATCGTTATATTCGTTGTTCTGGTTGTTCTGAGTGCGGATGATCTCGCCACCGAAAGCAATCTGATGCTTGCCGCGAGTGAGGTCGACATCGTCTGCTTCCTGATAAGACGTAACGCCCCACCGCGAAAGCCCGCTGCCTCCAGTGCTGAATCCATTACTGACAGCTAACTGCAGATTGTCTTGGGCCAACGGCGGAGTCCATATATTCTGAACGCCCAGTGCGGCAGGACTAATACCGTTTGGGTTTGGGAATCGCTGCCAGCCCCTGCGGCCAAAGGTAAAGTGAAACGAGTTCAACGTGGTGGGATTGATGGAATAGGTTTCACCCAATACAAGCGTCTGCGGTGCTTCGATGATTCCGAGCGTCGTCGTGTATAGATAGTTGGCTGGATTCCAAGGCGCTGGTTGATTGTAGTAGTCGTGCAGATAGCGCCCGTAGAGCTGATTCTTCGGATTGATATTCCAATCGACACGCGTCACATACTGGCGCGCGTCGTACACCACCGGTACGCCATAGCGAAGATTGCCACACTGATCTGCTTTGGAGATGGGCAAGTATTTAGTTGCAAACAGAACAGTCGAGGGGTCGTAACGCGTTGGACTGATCTGGAATGTCGCCAAGTTCGTTCCGTTGGCCGGGTCTTTAATTGCACGCGTCTTTTGGTTGGCTTGGCATGCAGCACTTTCAATGGCGGTGAAATCGCCATTCAACGCGGCTTGCGTCGGAATCACTGCACTGCTGCCTGACGGATCTTGCCGCAGAATCGTTTCCTGAATACCGCCAAAGAAGAACAGCTTGTTGGGGATGATGCGTCCGCCAAATGTGCCGCCGAACTGGTTGCGCTTCAAGCTGTCTTGCCCGGCTGCAAAGAAATTGACCGCGTTTACGCTGCCGTTGCGTACGAATTCGAACACGTCACCGTGCCATTGGTTCGAGCCGGATTTCGTGACTGCATTGACTAGGCCGCCTGGATGCAGGCCGTTACGGGCAGGCAAAACGCTGGTTTCAACGCTGAACTCGGCCAGCGCGTCGGGGAACGGGAACGGCATGTTCACGTTCGTAAAGCTGTCCATATTGTCGCCGCCGTCGAGCAGGTAGTTCGTCGTGTTGCCAGCGCTTCCGGCAACGGCGATTGATTGCGAAGTGTAGAAGTTCTTGTTCGAGATGTTCGTCCCGTCCACGTGGTTCACTGCGGCACCGGAAATGGTGATGAGTTGAGTAGGGTCGCGTCCATTCAGTGGCAATTCAACAATGCGCGCCTGATCCACAACCTGTGAGATCGAGTTCTGCTGCGTCTGTACCATGTTGACGTCAGCCTCGACTTCAACCTTGTCAGAGACCGCGCCAACCTTCAACGTCACATTCACCTGGGCAGCTTCATTCACCTGGAGGCTAATGCCCTTCTGTGAGTAGCCTTGAAATCCGGGCGCGGAAATTTCAAGGGTGTAGTTGCCAATCGAGAGACTTGGAAAGCTATAGAGACCATCGGCTCCAGTGATTGCACTGTAGACCGAGTTAGTGGACAGAGCGGTAATTTTCACCTGGGCGCCACTTACCACGGCACCGCTTGGATCGGTAACACGGCCGGTGACAGATGCGATAGACACGGCCTGTGCGTCAATTTTTGCAGCCGTCGCGATGAACAAAAGTGCCATCATTACGCCGGTCGCTGTCATCAGCCTTCTCAACAAAATGTGCATGGTTTCAGCCTCCTAACGAGCATCAGTTGTGCGTGCATTCGGGGAAGTACTCGCTTACCTGGAACTCTGCTCGCGCCGCAATAGACGATGGCGACTGTAAATTCCCGGACGTTTGGTGTCGCAGTGGTTGCGGGGGAGCAGATCACGAACCAGCGGATGGTAGAATGGTCCTACCATACGTGTCAAGGAAATTTTTCCTGTCGTTGGGACCATGACTCGTCCGCGATTGTACGCTGCAGGGTATCTCGATTGGCGCGCACCGTTATTTGTACCGGTGAGAGCGCAAATTCCGCACCGCGCGAGAGCTGAGTTTTGCGGCCACAGCTAAACGTCAGCTACTGCCACAGCAGTGTTTGAATTTCTTGCCGCTGCCGCAGGGACACCGATCGTTGCGTCCCGCCTTTTCAAACGCCATTTGTGTTTCGCGGCTGGAAATCCACCGCATCACGTTGGCGGGAGGACGCTGCGCGGCGAGTTCGGTAGCCATAAAGCGCATATAAGGATCGATATGGTGAAAGAACGTCTTGTACCCCGCGCACAGGTAATTGAGGCCAGGCTCTCCATCGGGAGTTGTCAGGAAGCGATGCTTGGGGCACTCGCCGTTGCAGGCGAAACGGACGTCGCACTCGCGGCAGTATTTCGGCAGCGTGGTTTCTTTCGCTTCTCCGAAGCTTCGCTGCTGATCTGAGTTCACGAGCGTTTCCAACGGCGAATCCATGATGTTGCCCAGACGATTCTCGGGGTAGACAAAGTGATCGCAGGAATACACATCGCCACAGTGCTCAATGGCCAATGCGGCACCACACTGTCGTCTGAAAACACAAAGGCTCGCTTCCAGTCCCGCCCACATCTCCAGACTTACATCGAACAGTTGAACGAAAACGCGACCTACATCGTGCCGGACCCATTCGTCGAAAATGGCGCATAGGAACCGCCCGAACTGTTTTGATTCGACAGACCACGGTGCAGCGCGAGACGCGCCCAGAAAATCTGCGGATATGAGTTGCAGGCCATCTGCCGTTGCCTGGCTTGCTATGCGCTCTACGATGGGAATGAACTGAATAAAGCCGCTGCCATTCTCGCGCAGAAAGCGATAGACCTCCAGAGGAGCGTCTGCATTGCCGCGATGAACAGTCGTCAACGTATTGAACTCGATGCTGTGGCATTTCAGCACTTCCATCCCGCGCATGACCTTGTCGAATGTTGGTTGACCGCCCTTGTCCAGGCGGTAGGTGTCGTGCAGCGAACGTGGGCCGTCAACTGAAAGGCCAATCAGAAAGCCGTTCTCTTTGAACAACTCTGCCCATGCATCATTAAGCAAAACGCCGTTTGTCTGAAATGCGTTTTGGATCTGCTTGCCATTCGCGTACTTCTTTTGGAGTTCAACCAGTTTCCTGAAGTAATCAACCCCCAGCAGCGTGGGCTCGCCGCCCTGCCACGCAAAGCTCACGGCAGGGGTATCGTGAGCCTCTATGTACTGGCGTATATAGCTTTCGAGAACATCTTCAGGCATGGCCCATTTGGCCACGTTGGGATAGAGAGATTCCTTCTCAAGATAAAAACAGTACTTGCAGTCCAGATTGCATATGGGGCCGATGGGCTTGGCCATCACATGAAAATTAGAGAAGCTCATCGAGGCCTCGACTTTTCGGCACGCACCACAACGGCGCTCATGCTCGGAACCAAAACTATCTCCTTCTTAACTACCTCTTCTGTCCTTGCCTTCCAGTGCCCCGCGGAATCCACTTCAGCGCCGCCTAAAGTAATTCCGGTTTTGCTGTCACCGGCAGGGGCCGTGAGACGCAGAACTAAGGCTTGGCCAATTTCCAAGCCAGCAACTGAGAGATTCACGTTCGTTGAGGACATGTTTACGACGGCAGCGCCGCGTGGTCTACCTCGCACTCCAAACGCATATGCCGATACACTCTGAGCCGTATGGGCAGACGTCAGCGGGAGCATCTGATCGCTTCCGGAGACTGCCTGGGCAAAGGCGAGCATGCCGTAATAAGGGGCGCCAGCTGAGTTCACGCCATCGCCGTCATCTTGAAACGGCGAATATGAACTTACAAATCCGAGTTGGTTGACTCCCGTTTCCATATTCACTCCGGAACATCCATTCTGCGCCAACAGCAGCATCGTATTGAAAGTCCAAAGAGTTCCGATAAAGCTATTGCTCACTCCAGGAAGTCCACCGCCGGAGAACGAGTTGATCTCGCACATGCGCCATGGAATGCCGCTCTGTTTGGCCGTGGCGCGCATGCGTGCGAGTACATCACCGAGCCGGGGATCAGGAGTCAGTAACTGCTCCGCACTACCGCGGCGCTGACCATTTCGATAATAGTGCGTAGTCAGCAGTTGGATCTTCCCATCAGCATCCTTCGCCATCTGCTCCACCCACTCGAGCGACTGCGCTGTGTCGGGCCCGGCAAAGCGCACACCCGGAATTTTCTCCTTTATCGCCGCATGCCACTCGTCGAATTCCTTGCGATAGGTCTCGTACGTATACGGATTCGCACGAAAAGGCTGGCTTTTGCCGTAGTTCTCCACCTCATTGCCTAATTCAAGCGCCAGGAGATTGGAGCCAAGTACCTCTGTCACCGCGCGCGCTTCTTCAACGGCCTGCTGCACAGTTCCCTGCGCGAAATTAACGCTCCAGATCGCATTCCATCCGCTCGCCTTCAAGAAACCGGCAAATTCTCCGAGGCTCGCACGTGTAATGACGGTGTTCTTCGGCTCGCTCGCTGCCGGGCCTTCGGGTATGTAGCGGGCGTAGTCCGCTACGATTCCGCCCACGCGCAACACTCCCTTGGCTCCAAGGCCGCGGGTCAGATCCAAGTACCTGACGTTCTTAGGACTAAGCAGGCCCGGTGTCGCTACGGACGACATTTCATAGCCGAGCCCGATAAAGTCAGCGGGGATCTCAACTGGAGATTCTGCAGACAAACGGAGCGACTGATTCAACGGTGCTTCAGCAACACCGAGCTTTGGCCAAGGCATGGCTATGGCAGCAGAACTCTTTACAACCGAATTCAGAAAGCTACGACGATTCAATATGCGGTGCCTCAAGATTAATCTTATTCCCTCATGAAAACGCGCTTCATCGCTCCATGGAAGTAATGGAGAAAGGTACCTCGAGATTCTGCATGGACCACGTCGCTTCCTCTTTGGTGCTCATAAGGAAGCGCAGTTCGCCTCCACGCATGATTTCTTCGTGGCGGAGAAACGTGCGAGAGAGCGGTTTGCCATTCAAGGTGACAGATTTGGTAAATGCGCTCTCCGAACTAAGATGCTCTGCAATGATTTCGAACGTGTTTCCATTCGGAAGGTGCAGCGTCGCCTTGTTTACAAAGGGTCGTCCGATGACATACTCATTCGATCCCGGCGCAACTGGATAGAACCCCAATGAAGTGAAGATGAGCCACGCCGACATTTGCCCGAGATCATCATTACCCACCAGACCGTCAGGCGTCGGCCGATATTGCGAAGCTACGATCTGGCGAAGCCTCTCCTGTGTTCGGATTTGCGCTCCAGCATAGACATACAGGTACGCCAGATGATGGCTCGGCTCATTTCCATGTATATATTGACCTATCATGCCGCTGATGTCCTCGACGTCAGCATACTTGTGCGGGTCAACCTTGGCATCGAACATCGCGTCGAGCTTGGCGATCAATTGTTGTTTGCCGCCCAGTAGATCAATGAGCCCCTGCACATCCTGCGGCTGATACCAGGAGTATTGCCAGGCATTCCCTTCGGTGAAGCCACTTCCGGCTCCAGCCTTGGAAGCGTCGAATGGAACGCGGTACTCTCCATTGGCAAGCCTCGGTTCAACGAAGCCATCTTTAGTGTTGAAGTTGTTGCGCCAATTAGACGCTCGCTTAAAGAATTTTTCGGCAATCTGGGTGTTCTTCATCGCAGTGGCCATGCGGGCGATTGTCCAGTCATCGAAGGCGTATTCCATAGTTTTTGAAGCGGCCTCATCATCGCGGTCCACGGGCACGTAGCCCAGTTGCATGTACTGGTCCAGATTTCCATACGGAGGATAGGTTGCGCTCGCAACCATTGCCTTGAGAGCTTTGTCCCCATCAAAGCCGCGAATACCTTTCACGTAAGCATCGGCGATCTCAGGCACCGCATGGTAGCCAATCATGCACCAGGTTTCAACGCCCTGCTCTTGCCAAATGGGCAAAATTCCGAACGGGCTTTCTTCGCTCGAAGCGAGCATGGAATTTACAAGATCGCTGGTGCGCGCTTCCGGCTCGAGTAACGTCATCAATGGCTGTTCAGCACGATAGGTGTCCCACAAGCTCAAGTTAGAAAGGAAGTTGAAATCAGTTGAATGGTGAACCTGATTGTCCGGGCCGCGGTAATTACCATCCACATCCATGCTGAGATTCGGCGACATTAACGCGTGATACATCGCCGTGTAGAAATTCTTCCTTGTCTCCAGGGGGGCATCGATGTCGATCCTATGAAGCTCCTTTGCCCATGCAGCTGTAGCTTTGGCATGCATCGCGTCGAAATCGAAACCGAGCACTTCAGCGTCCATGTTGGCGATGGCGCTGTCTTCGCTCACAGACGAAAGCGCCACTTTAACAACGAGAGGATGCGGTTGGGGATCGAATCCAAACACAGCGACAATTCCACGTCCCTCGATTGCCTGGGTATCTTCGGGATTTGTGCCGGGCGTTTTGAACCCGCGATATTCAACTGGTATTGGTTCGCGATCATTCAAGCTGTGCTGCTGTATCGGTTGCGAGAACCGCATCGCGAAATAGAGTTGACGCCCGGGCGCCCAGCCGCGAGTTTCGCGCATACCTGTGATCGTGCCGTCGCCTCGAATGCGCAATCGCGACCAAAGAACCTTGCCGGGATAGTTATAGATAGAAGAACGTAGATCCACTAGAACATGCGCTTGCTTGCCCGGAGGGAACGTATAGCGATGAATGCCTACACGAGCGCTCGCAGTCAGTTCGACGTGAATTCCATAATCAAGCAAATCGACAGCGTAATATCCCGGTTCAGCTCTCTCTTGTTTGTGACTGAATGTAGATCGATATCCGGAGTTTGGTTTGTCGGTTTCGCCCGGCTCGAGACGCACATCGCCAGAGATCGGCTGGAGCAATACATCGCCGAGATCAGAATGTCCACTGCCTGAAAAGTGAGTGTGCGAGAAACCGACAATCGTTGTGTCCTCGTAACGATACCCAGAGGCCCATTTGTAGCTTTGTTTGAACGGACGAATTTGCGTGTCAGGAGAAAGCTGCACCATTCCGAACGGTACTGTGGCTCCAGGGAATGTATGGCCATCAGGACCCGTTCCAATGAATGGATCGACTGATGCCAATCTGTCCTGCGCTGTACTAGGCTTCTGCGCAAAAGCCATCTTCAGAACTAAAAACCCGAGTGCACACAAGATTAGCGGGGTGACTGCAGCGCAACGGCGTCCACGATTCCACGCGAACAGCAATCCAGGTACGAAAGCCGCAGCGACAATTCTTCTCGACTGCACAATCAACTGAACCACAGTCGCCCACCATTCATAACTGCTGCGTGCGGTAGATTCCAGGACGACACGGGCCGCCCATTGAAAGTTGCTGATTTCACCCCGGCCTTTGATACCGCGTTGTCGATCTGCAATGTTTTTCCATGAGGCAGATTGACCGTTATCGAAGGAAAGAAGGACTCTCCGATCGCGTACTCAGGCTTACCTGGGCAGACGGGATAAAATCCGAGCGCAGTAAGTATGTACCACGCAGACATCGAACCGGTATCTTCGTCGCCTGCAAAGGATTCGGGACTATAAAGCTCTTCCATAACTTTTCTGGTCCAGTAACGTGTCCGATCCGGCCTCCCCGCTACGGCGAAGATATACAGCAAATGGTGAACTGGCTGATTGCTGTGAGCATATTGCCCGAAGGGCACAGCAGCCATCTCAGACATTTCGTGGATCTCCTGCCCATAGACACCCACGTTGAAATCAGGCCGCATCGTTAACATCTCCTCCAGAGCCGCAACAGCTTTTTCGTTACCTCCCAGCGCTGCAATCAATCCTTCAAGATCATGCTGCACGTCCCAACGGTGCTGCCACGCGGAACCCTCCACATATGGATCGCCCCATGTCACCGGATCGAACGGTTCCAGCCACGAACCGTCTGCCTTCTTGCCACGAAGAAAACCGGTGTTGGCATCGAAGATGTAGCGCCAGTTTTTCGAGCGCTTCATGAAGATCTCATGGTCCGAGTCGTTACTAAGCGCCTTCGCTACCTGTGCAATGCAGAAGTCGCCGTATGCCGCATCAACAGTTTCGGCAGCAGACTGTTCCACGAGACCAGCCGGAGCATAGCCGTATTGGAGATACTCCTTAATGCCCCGTCGGCCGTAGCCCGCATCAGGATTGCCCTCTTCTGTTGCGTGCTTCTTCAAGCCTTCGTACGCGGTTTGCAGATCGAATCCGCCGAGGCCTTTAGCGGCTGCGTCTCCAAAGACTGAGTCGATCAAGCTGCCGGTCATGCACGCCCGATATCCAGGGCATGGGAACTGCGGCAACCATCCACCCTCTTTGTATGCATTGACCCACGCCTGCAGAATCTCCGCAAGGCGCTCGGGGAAAAGTATCGTCATCATCGGATACCAGGCACGGTAGACATCCCAATACCCATGGTCTGCATACATCACGCCGGGCATGACCTTGCCGTTGTATGCGCTGCGATGCTGCATCATTCCGCTCGCATCTTGCTCATGCCACATCCGAGGGAAAAGAAGAGTGCGGTAGAGACAGGAGTAGAAGGTCTTCCGCTGTTCCAGTGTTGCTCCGCTGATTTCTATACAGCGAAGGTGCTTGTTCCAGACCTCTTCACCCGCGCTGCGCACGGCATCTGCAGAATTCGTACTCAGTTCCAGATCAAGGTTGCGATGCGCCTGCTCAAACGAGATGAACGATGTGGCCACGCGAATCTCAATCGCCCGAGTTCCCGGCGCAAATCTCACAAGCCCGATGCTGCTGCCCTTCTCTGGCTTCAGTTCAATACTTTCCCACTTCTCAGAAAACTTCAGGACATAATGCGTAGCAAAATTCTCAGGAACACCACCTTGGTTTTCGCGCGAGGTAAAAGCGATTGTGTGCTGCGTTTCGTCATGATCCCAAGCCGGCGACTGATTTCCGGGGATATCGATCAGCCATCCGGGCGTGTCGGGCTTGGTAAAGTCGGCGCGCAGCAGAGCGCATCGTTCCGTCGGAATCAACTCCACATCAATTCCGTAACGTTGGAGTCTCATTTGGAACGAGTGCGGGAAGAGCTTGGCGCTTTCCGGCCTGTAGGAACTCGCGCGGGAAGCAGCGTCCGGTTTTAAGGTCCCGCAGAAAGGAAGGAATGTCGCATTTCCATAATCGCCAAGCCAGGGACTTAACTGATGAGTTGAGCGGAAACCCTGGATGCGTCGATCAGCTGGATGGAACATCCACGGACCGTCGTTGCGTGACTGAATTGTCCAATTCGCCATGCCAAACGGTAATGCTGCGATCGGCAGCGTATTCCCTCGCGAAAACACTCTGGTTGAATTGGTTCCTTGCAGGACGTTCACAAAATCGATGAGGCGATTTTGGGCCGGCGAGTTGCCTTTCTGTTGATCTGACGATCGGGAATCGAGCGCTTCTTTCGCGATGGCTCCGCGCTCCAAGGCAACGCCCACCACAGCGACGCCCGATGTTTTTAAGAAAGTTCTTCTGTTTAAGCCAGTATTGCTATTCCGATGCTCATCTTTCATCTTTTCCCCCTCGGTCGAAAATCCAAGCGCACCAAAGGACATATGAGTCCCGTTAGAAAGTTTGCCGTAGCAGTGCCGGTCGAGTCGACGCAAGTGTCGCGATCAGTTCTCCAAACAGAGAGTTCGCCCACGCAAACCACGGCCGCGTGAATTTTCTGGCATCGTCCTGACCAAAGGACTCATGCATAAAGCCGGTGTCCGCGGTGGTGTCCCGCAGCCACCTCAGGCACTTTGTAATCTCAGCATCATCATTCGACGTGAGCGCACGCAAGATGATCGACATCGGCCATATCTGCCCTAGTCCAATATGAGGACCACCAATTCCCTCTGCGGCCTTTCCACGGAAAAAGTAAGGATTAGATGGGCTGAGTACAAAATTCCGAGTCCGCTGATATGTCGGATCATGAACATCGCAACATTGAAGGTAGGGCAGACTGAGCAGCCCGGGGGCGTTGGCGTCGTCCATCATCAGCGCATTTCGAAAACCATCGACCTCGAACGCCCATATCTCACCGAACTCTGAGTGATTGACTTTTCCGTACCGCTCAACAGCAGCACGAACAGCACTCGCAAGTTGGTCGCATGCATCAGCTAGGCGCGAATCCCCGAAGGGCTGCGAGGCCAATTCTTTAAGCTGTTGGAGCGAGCGAATCGCAAATAGATTCGCAGGTACGTAAAGCGGATAAATGCAGGCATCGTCCGACGGACGAAACATTGAAAAGATCATTCCCACTGGCCGTGCAGGATTTCCATATCCATTCAATGGGACTGTATCGGTTGAAACCGAAGTAAGGCGGGTAAACGAATACGAACCCTTTCCGGTCAGCCTCTGTTGCTCCCGGAATGTTTCCACGATCTTCCAGGCTGCAGCTTTCCACTGCGCATCGAAAGGTCGCGTATCGCCCGTGCGGCGCCAATAACCGTGCGCCAGGCGTATCGGGAAGCAAAGCGAATCTATCTCCCACTTTCGTTCCGCAACCCCAGGCTTCATTTCTGTTTTGTCGTGGACTGACCAGGAAAGAGGCTGGTCCGACGTAGTTCTTAAAAAGGCATTTGCATACGGATCAATCAGAATCATCCGCGTTTGCCTGCGGATGACTCCCTCCAATAGAGACACCAGCCTGGAGTCTTGCTTTGCGAACGGCAGATACGGCCACACTTGCGCAGACGAATCGCGCAGCCACATGGCATCGATGTCACCAGTGATGACGAATGTGTCGGGCTGACCATCAAACGTCCCCGGGGATACAGTCGTATCGAGCGTATTCGGGAAGCAACGCTCGAACATCAGCTTGAGCATGGGATCCGATATTTGGCGCTGCACATCGGCAATATAAGATTCAATGACCGGGCTCGAGAATTTGCGATCGGAGACACTCGGCCGCCCCTTCGCCTTATCCGCTCCCAATGTAGCGAAACGTCCAAAGCAAGCGGGCTCGATACAAGCCGCCAAGCCACCAATCACCGCCGCACGCCGTGTGAGATCCACACCAGACGACCTGATATTTGGTTCTTTCATCGCGGATTGCCTGCTTTCAACTTCGTCTCAGCTGCAAGCTTCATCGATCTGAGTTTATCTCCGATCCTCCAAACCTAATATTACCCTCGCTCCAAAATCACTCACTTGCTTAAACGCGCACACGAAATCAGCTACTTACACGTCTTCGAAACCGGCTAATGCTCATCCCGTCCCGGCAACCTCTATCGACTCTGATTGATACCATTCGGGCGTTGATGAACATCGACCAATCGTGTTGCCGACTTTGTATCGAGTGCCCGAAATTGCGCTCTGCTGATGTCCGAGATTTTGGTGAATCAACGGATGATCAACGCGTCCACGGCAACGGGACCCGGCCCGCGATTAATAATCGCGATCGCGTGTTTGCTGTGATTGAGACCCGTCACCTGGCACACTCTCTGCTGAGCCTGACGAACACCGGTTGTGGACAGGTCAGCCGTTGCACGAGTCTTCCCATCAATCTGAACTTCGATCTTTCCGGCTCCCGCTTCTTTCGGTGCGATCACTGAGACGGCGCTTCCGGTAAAGAAACAAGTCCAAACATCTCCGGGGGTGTCGCTAATCGTCAGATCGTTGTTGTAGTCACCTGTCCCCAGGTTGCAGCGACGGGTCCATCCATGCGCTATTACCTCCAGATCGTCATCATTGATCCAGCCTTTGTCATGTGTGATTCGCAGTACCCTGCATGCGGACGCGAGCAAGTTGTCATTGATTCCGGGAAGCGGCATTACAGTTCGCCCAGGCGATACGGTCAGCCCTTTATCAACTTGAACAAACTTCAGTGAAACGTCAGAGCCGAGCAGCTCGACTTTGGAGACTTTGCCGATTGTCGCTCCTGCAGATCGAAGGGACGTAAGAGTAACTGGACCGCCGTTCCAATTCAACAACGTGGCATAAATCTTGCCTTGATTGCGTGTGTAGCGAACGTCGCCCTCACCGAATACTTCAAACGGACGAGAGCCATAGATCGCTTCGCCGGATGTCTTCAACCATGCGCCGATATCTTTGGCAATTTGGATGACTTCAGGATCGAGATCGCCACGACCATGCTGGGTGAGGTTGAGCAACATCGTGCCATTGCGGCACACGTTCTCCAGCAATAACCGAATGAGGGCCGGAGCATCGATATACTTCTGTCCGGTTTTGTAATGCCAGTCGGAAATACTGGTCTCAGTCTGGAACGGATACGCCATGATTTCCGGTTCGATAATTGCTTCTGTACTCTTGACCAACGAGCGATCGACATAGGAAAGCAGTTCTGGATGGTTTTGGAAACTGTTGTAACGACCACCCACGCCCTTGAGATTGACGACTACTTCCATCTTTCCGTGATTCCATTCGAGTGACTTGTTGTAATAGTTCGCGATCAGAATCGGCGCGAGAAATCCGAGCCCCATGTGTACGCCAAGATCCACTTGCGAATCGCCAGCGTGCTCATCGAAATAGATCACGTCGGGATGGTACCTGGTGATTGCATCGTCCACTCGCCACATAAACTGATTAGCGAAAGGCGAATGCAAGGGATCTTCAGCAGTGTGGCGCGGACCGTACAGATCTGCCGGGTCCATTCCCTCCCACCACTCTCCCTTTCCATCCCGAATGGTTTGGAGAGCGTCGTAAGGCACGCCTTTCATCGGCCCCTTCTTATCGCTCATATAGCGGGCCGTCATAAACTGGCCCCAGGTGCGAGGCGGCGTGTCATGAAAGCCTATGCCAAAGCGCATGCCATGTTGACGGGCTACTTTTTCCCAAGTGCCAACGATGTCCACCTTGGGTCCAACTCGCACTGAATTCCATGGCTGATATTTGGAATCAAAACAATCGAAGTTGTCATGATGACACCCCATCGCCATGAAATAGCGGGCGCCC